>Ga0075012_10000006_pt1 | contig 179285 bp, 153 predicted proteins | sample All_14_2_FD_71474 | JGI IMG/M metagenome (GOLD analysis project Ga0075012, IMG submission 71474) | Freshwater microbial communities in response to fracking from Pennsylvania, USA - Allegheny Zone_MetaG_DW_15 | ecosystem: Environmental > Aquatic > Deep subsurface > Groundwater > Drilled... | reverse complement strand
CAGGGCAAGGCGGCCAGCGCCGATCTCCAGCACAAAGTGCAGCAGAAAAAGCGCTCCTCCATCAACAAGACCATGCCCATGAAAAAGCTGGTCAGCACCAACACCAACTCCGCCATCACCCTCCCCGAGGCTCCGCCCGACTCGCTCGACATGCCCGACGTCAGCGCCATGATGGGCGGCGGCGCCCTCGGCGGCGCAGGCAGCTTCGGCATGGGCGGCGCAGGCGGCGGCTTTGGCAAAGGCATGGGCATGGGAGCCGCAGGCGGCTTCGTCACCCTCCCACCCTCCATGCGCTCCCGCTGCTCCACTCAGGAGCGCCTCGAAAAGCTCCGTCAAAACGGCGGCACCCCCGAGTGCGAGGCCGCAGTGAGCGCCTCCCTCGAATGGCTCAAAGGACAGCAGAACGCAGACGGCTCCTGGGGCAAAAGCAACAAGTGCGCCTTCACCGGCCTCGCCCTGCTCTGCTACCTCGGCCGCTGCGAGACCCCCGAATCCCCCTTCTACGGCGAAAACGTCATGAAAGGCATCATGTTCCTTTTGGAAGCCGGTAAAAAGAATCCGTACGGCATTTTTTCGGAGACCGGCTGGAAAGGTGAGGCCGCCGGCGGCAAAGGCGGCGCAGGCACCTACGAGCACGGCATCGCCACCTACGCCCTGGGCGAAATGTACACCCTCGCCCGTCTCGGCAGCAAATCTCTCCCCGGCATGCGCGAAGCCTTTGAAAAAGGCGTGAAAGTCATCATCGAAAACCAGACCCCGAAAGGTGCCTGGGCCTACGGCGGCAAAGAGCAGATCGTTTATAACAAAGCCGGCGGCGCCGATCTTTCCGTCGTCGGCTGGCAGTTCCAGGCGCTCAAAGCTGCCAAGAACACCGGCCTCAAAATCGACGGCCTGCACAGCTGCATCGGCAAGATGACCGACTACCTCGAAACGATGCAGACGAAAGACGGCGGCTTCGGCGGTCCCAATCGTGACGCGCACTACAATCAGTGGAGCCTCTCCGGCGTCGGCATCCTCGGCCTTCAAACCATGGCCAAAGGCAAGACCACCGCCATCAAGAAAGGCATTAAGTTCCTCACCGAATTCCTCACCGCCGAGCCGCTCGACTGGAATAAAAACTGCAATCTCTACTGCTGGTACTACTACACCCAGGCCTTCTTCCAGCAGGGCGGCGAAGACTGGAAGTTCTACAATCAGCAGTTCCTCCCCCAGATCCTCGGAGCTCAGCAGGCAGACGGCTCCTTCAAGCATGGCCGCCCCAACTGGCCCGCCGGCGACGCCGCAGATGCCATCTACCGCCAGTGCCTCTGCACCCTCCAGCTCGAAGTCTACTACCGCTACCTCAAAGTCGGCGACCGCGAAGAATCCTCCTTTTTCGACAAGTAAAGTAGAGCCCCCAGAGCCCGAATCGCTCGCGCTGTCTGAGGTGGCGGAATTTTCCACCTTAGCGGTGCTCATAAAGCGGTTCCAAAGAGTCTTCCGTTCACCGCTCCCACGGATCTGATTCCGTGAACCCTTGCACGCAGTTACACGTCTCCAAGGTCTCGGTTCCAAAAACACCTTGGTGTTGGTGGACGAGGCCGCAGATGTCCCCAGCCCTCAGCCTGCCCCCCATGCGGAAGAGGCGCCCGGGTGAGCGCCGCTTTATCACTTGGAGGCTGGCGAACTGCGGCCCAGGTTCTTGAGCGTGAACCTCAGCCCCACCTTCCGCGCCAGCCACAAATGAAATAGGGTGGAGGAAAAGACTGGAGCGCCTGCGCAACTCCTCCATGCCCAGCGCCAGCAGTTCGGCAGGCGCGCTGCACCACGCCCACTACTGCAGGGCCTTTTCCAAATCCACGCGCGAGTAGCCGGCAAACTTCGCGGCCAGATGTGTCTGCCATGGCAGCTCCGCGCGCTGAAATTTCTCCAGAATCAGGTGCTGCGTGTGGCCCAGCAGGCACTTGCGGGGTCGGCGCGGGTAGTTCTTCCACGCGTTGTCATCGTGGTGCCCATGCTGTTTCTTGAACAGGTGCCCGTCAAAGTTTGCGGCCCTAGCCTCTATCGACCGCGTGAAGTTTCGCCGAGCCTACTTTTCCATCACGAGCCTTCCGTCTTTCAGGATCGCCGGAGCAGCCGATGCCGTCCAAAGGCCGTTCTCCTTTTTGATGTTTCGAGCCACCATCAGTCGGGGTTCACCACCGGGGCCTTTCGGCAGCGCAAAAGCGCCGACAGAGATGTCAACTTCGTGATGCGTGACGAGTTTAAAGTCGGGAGCGCACTGGTAGGTCCGCTCTTTGCCGTAGGTGCCCAGCCAGAAGAATCCGTGGGCAAAGGTGATGGTCTGAATGCCATACGTCGTTTGACCGGGAACCTTGATCTTATCCACGGCCACGAATTCAGGCGTGAACTTGTGAACCCAGTTGAAAGGCTGCACGCTGTCCTTCGGCTTCCCCTCTCCGACGTAGAAGAAGCCGTCCGCATAGGTGATGCCGTCGATGCCGCCCTCAAAGGGGAAGTTGATCGTAAACTCCCCCGCAGGCCGAAGGTCGTCACACGAATAGACATTGATGAACACGCCGCGCCTTTCCTTCGCCCGGTTTTGCGTCGCCACATAGACTTTGCCATCGTGCACACAGCAGTCGCCGTGATGCGGATCGACCGCCCGCTCGGCAATCACGCGCCCGGCATAGTCCGTCTTCACTAGATTTGTGAACATCGACCAGTAGATGAACGAGCCATCGGCATCGAACCCCTGGAGATGCCCGCTTGCTTCGGCCTGGCAGGTGATGGGTGGCGCCGCGAAGGTGGGGAGAGCACCGGTCACGAGCACGAGGAGAGCATAGAGGAAGGACTTCATTCTTGTGGTTATCCAAGCAAACACGTTCTGTTCATTCGCAGATGAGCGCACACCATCACGGCGTGCGTCATCCGGGACTCATGGCGCGGCGTGCACGCTCTGCAGCAGCTCCAGGGCTTTTGCGGTGATCTTGACGGACGCCTCGCGCTCGACGCGATTGGTGCCGAGCCAGGTCTCATAGCCGCCGAGGTCGTGCTGACGTGGTGTGGGGAGATAGCCGTTTGCACCAGAGGCAAGCTCGATGGTGAAGGTGTCCTTGAAGGGGCTCTTCGCTTTGATCTCGAGGCCGGTTTCGGTGAAGACCTCGAAGGGAATGGACGTGATGCCGAGATCGCCGATGCGGAAAGCCTGAAGGTAGGCCTGGATCGTGTCGGGCTTGGCTCTCTTCACATCCATCACACGCTCGGCGTAGGGCTGTTCAAGGCGGTGCACGGGCGTGGCGTCTTTCGGCTTGGCGAGCACCCCTTCGGCCCACTTGACCATCTCCGGAGTCGGGCGGCGCACGGCGAGCTCCAGATCGCTGGCGGCGGCTTGCAGCGGCACCCAGTCTTGATGCTTGAGTGTCTGGCGCACACGCAGCACCTCCTGCGCAAGGTCGCCTGCGACGGCTTTGATCTTCTCATACGGCTTGTAATTCACGGCGGGCGTCTTGCCGCTGTAGTCGTTGCTGTTCACGTCGCCGCAGGGACCGTTGGCAAGAATTCCGACACACGGTGCCCCGAGGGACTGCTCGATGCGGCGGCAGAACTCGCCGAAGTAATCCGCCGACAAGTCCTCGCGTGGCACGCCGCCGACATAGTGCAGCCAGTAGTTTGCCAGCAGCGCGATCTGGTCACCATCGGGGGTCTGCAAAGAGAGGCAATAGACCTCGGGATTCGTCGGGCCGGCGGGGCCTTCCAGGCGCGGAATGAGCATGCTGCTCGGATTCATCACAGCGCGATCTTGTCCGCCGAACGGATTGGGATTGGTGACGCCTTCCTTCAGAATCCAGCGGCGGTTGCCAACCCACTGCGGCAGTTTGCCCGTGCCCCAGGCGATGCGGGCAGGCACCAGATTGTTCAGCGCGCGCTTCACGCCATCCACCACACGGGAGATGACGAGGCTGCGGTAGTCAAAACCCGCCTCTTTGTTGTTGATGACCGACACACTGGAGTGCGTGTGGGTGGCGGAGAACATCATGTGAGAGGCCGGGATCCCCGTGTCGGCCTCCAGTTTCTTCCTGGCTTCGTCCCAGACATCTCGTGCCAGATGCAGATTGTCCACCACGGCAAAGACGAGCTTTGTCCTGCCATCATCAAGAGCCAGACAGCGCACATGCAGTTCGTCGTGCACATGCTTTGAGATGGGCTGCGGAGCAAAGTTGCCCACGATCGTCATGCCGATCGGCGGCGTGATGTTGCTGGTGGCGGCACCGGCTTTGAAGACTTTGTCCTGCGCCGAGGTGACGATGGGAAGCAGGGCGAGGCAGAAGAGGAGCGTGTTTTTCATGGTGGGGTCAATGCGTTCAGGGCTTGTCGATGACCAGCCCGGTCTTTTCGTCTGGGCGGGCGATGACGACACGGGCCTGGTTGGACTTGGTTTTGCCATCGTCGCCTTTGATGGCTGTGTTTTGAGCCAGGAGGAAGCGGCCACCGCTGATCGGTGCGATGCCGAAAGAGGCGTTGAAATCCCATTTGCCGGTGGACTGGAATTTTTCATCCGCCCGCAGCAGCACCGCAGGTTTGCCATAGCAGCCAAACCACCACGCGCCATCCGCATAGGCCACCGTCTGGATGCCCATGAGCGTGTAGCCGCTGGCGAGCACGTGGCGTTTCTGAAAGCGGAAATTCTCGTCGTATTCGTAGAGGTAGTTTTCGTTCACGCCGGGTGGCAGCCCGCCGATGACGATGAACTTCCCATCGTGGTACTCCATGCCGCCCGCGCCGTGCACCAGCTCGGGCAGGCGATGCTTTGCCAGCTCGGCGAGGGTGTCGGCATCATAGACATAGACCCACGAGTCCGCCGTGCCGGCTGGCTGGTTGAATTTCCCGAGGTTCGTCGCCACATAGACGCGGCTGTCGTGGCAGCAGAGATCTCCGTGATGATTGGCCACAGGCACTTTCTTGAGCACATGGCCGTTGGCGTCGGTCTTCACCAGCGCATCGGTCCAGCACCAGTAGATGCTGCCCTTGCCATCGGTGCAGATGCCCTGGAGATGGCGTGGGTAGCTGCCCTCGCAGGCGGTGGCATGAAAGTCATCAGCGGCACGAAGACCGTGCAGACTGAAAAGAACGGAAACGAAAAGGAGAAGCCTCAGGTGCATGGTCATTGGTTGGCGACGTCGAAGCGCGGGGGATTGGGTTTGAAATACGGCCTCAAGGCTTCGAAGCGGAAATCAATCTCCGCGATCTCGTCGGCCGTGAGCGCCAGCTCGGCAAAGATGGGTTTGTCCGGGATGCTGCGCCCGGGGCCGTACTGGCGGGAGATCATGTTTTTGAAAACGCCGCGCTTTTTCCAAAGATGGAGCTGGAAGCCGCGCAGATCGCCGCCGGGGAGATGCTGGCCGAGATTGAAGAGCAGCAGCAGTTTCGCATGGATGTCGCGCACCGTGTCGGCGTCCTGGCCGCTGTCCATGAGCTGCCAGAGCCGTGTGAGCACATCCGCATACACCGCACGCTCTGTGATGAGGCCCTCAGTGCCGAGGTGGGACTCAAAGAGCCAGCCATGCGCTCCACGGGCGCTGAAGACGCGGCGGATCACCGGTTTGGCCGCGCATAGCTCGCGTGTGCGCGCGATGATCGGCGCGGCCTCCTCCTTGATGTAGCCGAAGTGTGGAAACTCCTTCGCCAGCTCGATCATGAGCTTCACGGACGGCACCGGCCCTTTGTAAGCCACGCCGCCGGTCGTTTGAAAAATGACGGGGCGCTGCGCCACCTCTGCCAGAGCACGCCAGTACTGCCGCAGGTCCTCCTCCGTGCGTCCCGAGTCTGGCGGACGTGAGATGATGGCTGCAGGCGCGAGCTTTTCAGCGTGGCGCGCATACACGAGCATCTCCGCCGTGTCCCTGCCCTGCACGCCGAGGCACAGCGCTGATGTCTTGAAGCTGCGCGAGGTCTCCGCCAGCACCTCCATGCCGCGCAGTTTCTCCTCCATCGTCAGCAGGTCCACGCTGTCGCCGGACTGCGGCCAGATCATGCCAGGACAGCCGCCCCAGTCCACGAACCGCGCCTGATTCGCCAGCACCTCATAGTCCACCGCACCGCTTTCGGTGAAGGGTGTCGAAAGAATCGGAAACGGTCCGCGCACGCGCGGGTCGGCATCGGCGGCGTGCAGGCGCGTTTCATTCCAAAGCACCGCAGCACCGGAGAGCGCCGTGCCGAGGAGCTGCCGCCGGGAAAGAGGATGGGCTGGCGGCTTCATTGGCTGGCTTTGGTGGTTTCTGGCGCAGGCCACAGATCATTGAAAGCTTTCACGGTTTCATCCACCAGCGCCTGGCCGCCTTCGGGGCCGACCCGGCTGCTTTGGATGATGGCGCTGTAGCTGCCTCCGGCCACAGCGCGGGGTGTCGGCAGGTAGCCGCCTGAGCCGGTCAGTTGAATGAGAAAGGTCTGCACCGCCGGACTGCGGGCCTTCATCTGCACGCCGTAGTCGGTGAAGAGTTCAAACTCATTGGTGGCGATGGCCACATCCCCGAGGCGCAGGGCATGCAGCTCCATCTGGAAGACACCCGCCTTGCCGGACTTCTCTACTTCGTAGCGGTCCACCACGCCCTGGTTCCAAAGATACTTCCACTGCTCCTTGGGGTCATCCTTGTATTGCTCGACGGCCTTCTGCGCATCGGCCAGCTCCTTCTCCGTCACCTTGCGCCAGGGCAGGTCGATCTTCTTCGTCTGGTGCTTCAGCACCGCGCCGGTCACCGGCTCCAGTTTGGCGCCTTCATAGGCCTCCTCCCAGCCACGCACGACACGCCGGGCGACTTCTTCCAGGCGTGTGAGACCGCGCAGACGGCGCATGCGCTCATCCGCCGCCTTGCCATACATCGGGCGCGGCACCTGGTCACCTCCGGCTCCGGTCCAGGCCAGGATGTGGAGATCCTTGCCATGACGCTCGCGCAACTGGCGGCGCACCGGATCCCAGAAGTCCGCGTGGATCACTTTGAGCCCCTCGACTTCCTGAGAGGGGCATGGGACGTTCACCGCCGTGGCGATCAGCGTGTCATTGAGATCCCAGAAGAACAGCACTTCGAGATTGTGATCCTCATATCCCTCAATGCCGCGAAACTCCGGCACGTTGGTGGGGCCGTACATTTTCGCGGTTCCATCCGCGTAGGTCGCACGGCGGTTCTGAGCGATCACCGCCTGTCCCTGACCCCAGCCTGCTTTGGCGGGCTTGCGCTGCTCCCAGCACTGCGCCGCAGCCGCCACGATGCGCTCCACCAGGAAGTCGGTGTACTCCATCGGCAGCATCACATTCTTGCCGAGCAGGCTGTAGCGATCACCCTTCATCGTCACCGGCGCGGTGTGAGTGTGCGTGGCATTGAGGACGAGCTTGTTGAGATCAAATCCAGGCAGCTTGCCCTTGGCTTTCTCGCGCACCAGCTCCATGAGCCCCTCGCGGATGGCCACGATGTCGCAGGAAATCATGATGGCCTGATCCAGCACCCGGTCTCCATCGCGCGATTCCAATCCCAGTGCGGTGGCAAAGATGTGCGTCTCGGGTTTTTCAGAGATGCGCACATGCATCTGCCCATCCAGCGCCACAGGGCGGTCTGGCGTGATGTCCACCGTGGCCGCGCCCACATGAAGATCTGAGGCGGTGGCAGCAGCAGCAAAGCTTGCGATGCAAATGGAGAGCGGTAAAAAGCGCATCGGGGTAATACCCCGCGTCCACAAGATTCTTGTCATGGTTTTTGCTCCGAGGCTGATACCACAATCTGCAACGTCTCTAATAGACACGATAAGCATCACCAACACGGCGCGTAGAGTCATGTCTCGTCTGACCAGACACAAACTCCCCCGCCCTTCTGATGCGCCTCATTGTCTCCCGAATCATCGCCGCCACTTTCTTCATCGGCCTGGCTCATGCGGAAGTCACGCGCATCGAGATCACCGGACGCTCGCCGTTTGCAGCGGGCAGGGTCTTTGGGGACGTGGGCGCCTACGAGCGCCTTGAAGGGCGGATGTATTTTGAAACGGACCCGCGCAACGTGGCCAACGAACGCATCAGCGATCTCCAGCGCGCGCCGCGCAACGCCGGTGGGCGCGTGGAGAGCTGGGCGGACTTCTTCCTGCTGAAACCGACCGACGCATCAAAGGGCAACGGCGTGCTGCTTTATGACGTGAACAATCGCGGCAACATGCTCGCCCTTTGGACCTTCAACGATGGCGAGCGCACGAATGATCCAAAGTCCGAGTCGCATGCGGGCCATGGCTTCCTCATGAAGCATGGCTTTTCCGTGCTGTGGTGCGGCTGGAACGGCGAGGTGCAGGCCGATGACACACGGCGTCTGCTCTGCGGACTGCCGGTGGCCACCGAGGACGGGCGGACAATCACCGGGCGGGCGCATCTGGAGATCAGCACCACGGAAAAAGTCTTCAGCCGGGCCTTTTCGTGGAGCCCCTGGGGCATCGGCGCGGCGTTTCCCTCCGTAAGCCTCGACAACACGGACGCGACGCTCACGATGCGCCCGCAGCGCGATGCTGAAGGCATCGAGATCCCTCATGGCGAGTGGGCATTTGGTCGCATGGAGGAGGGGAAATTCATTCCAGATGCCACGCATGTTTATGTGAAAGCCGGCCTGCGCCCCGGCTGGCTCTACGATCTCGTTTACACGGCGAAAGAGCCTCGCGTGACCGGGCTCGGCCTCACGGCCCTGCGAGACTGCGTTGCGTTTTTCCGTCACGGCGCGGCGAAGGAAAATCCGCTGGCGGGCGCGGTGCAAAAGGCCTGCGTGTTCGGCATCTCCCAGTCGGGCCGCGTCATTCATCACTTCCTGCATGAGGGGCTGAACACCGACGAGCAGGGCCGCGCGGTCTTCGACGGCGCGTTGATCCATGTCGCGGGCTCCGGAAAGGGCATGTTCAACCATCGCTTTCGCATGAGCACGGAGTTTGGCACGCAGCACGAAGGGCATCTTTCCGGCAGCGAGTTCTTCCCCCTGGCTCCGTTGCAGCAGACTGATCCCATCACGGGCGCATCGGGAGACTCGCTGGCCCGTTCTCGAAAGTCCGGCCACACGCCGCGCCTGCTTTTCACGCAAACTTCCACCGAATACTGGAGCCGCGCCGCCTCGCTGCTGCACACCGATGCGGAGGGGAAAGGCGATCTCACACTGCCCGACGATGTGCGCGTCTACCTCGTGGCCGGGGCGCAGCATCTCGGCAAGAGCGATGGCACCCCTGGCATCTGCCAGCAGCCGCGCAACACGCTCGATGACCGTGGCCCCATTCTGCGGGCAATGCTGCTGCACCTCGTTGATTGGGTGAAGCATGATAAAACACCGCCGCCAAGCCGTCATCCGCGCATGGAAGATCACACGCTGGTGAGCTTCGATGCATGGAAGGCGCAGTTCCCCAAGATCCCGGGCTGCCGCCTTCCCACGCAGGCCTACCAGCCTCCGAGGCTTGATTTCGGGCCGCGTTTTCACAGCGAAGGCATCGCCGACATCATCCCGCCCAAAATCGGAAAACCGTTTCGCACGCTGCTTCCCGCCGTGAATGCCGATGGCAATGAAACGAGCGGCATCGTGCTTCCGCAGGTCGCCGTGCCTCGCGGCACATTCACCGGCTGGAACCTCCGCTCGCCACAAGCGGGCGCTGAAACGATGCTCTCGCTGCTCGATGGCATGTTCATCCCCTTTGCCAAAACCAAAGCCGAACGCGAAAAGATCGGCGACCCGCGTCCCTCGCTCGAAGAACGCTACCCGACACGAGAAGCCTACCTTGCCCGTCTCGAAAAAGCGGCGAAGAAGCTCCAGGAAGAGGGCTTTTTGCTGGAGGAAGACGTGGCGAGGATCATCGAGCGGGCTTCAGCGCAGTAGGCTAGTCGGTGGCGGCACTGCAATCCTTCCAGCGGTCATGGCTGCCAACACGTCTGAAGAATGCCACGCAGGGCGGCGTATTGCATCACCGCATGAATCCCGCTCCGAGCTCCTCACGCCGACATTTCCTCAAAACCACCGCCGCCGCGGTGACCTCTTTCAATATTGTCCCCCGGCATGTTCTGGGCGGGCCGCGCTTTGTGCCGCCGAGCGAGAAGGTGAATGTGGCCATCATCGGCACCGGCGGGCAGGGCCGCACCAATGTGCGCAATCTCCTGCCGCTTGAGGATTGCCAGATCATCGCTGTGGCAGATCCGGCGGAGTCGTTCAGCCTTGAAAACTTTTATTTCAAAGGCATGGGCGGCCGCCTGCCGGTGAAGGCGGAGATCGAGAAGCACTACGCCGCCAAGACACCGAACTTTCGCTGTGCGGACTACATCGACTTCCGCGAGATGCTGGAAAAGGAAAAGAGCATTGACGCCGTGCTCATTGCCACGCCAGACCATCTGCACGCCTACTGCTCGGTGGTCGCCATGCGGGCCGGAAAGCACGTCTATTGCGAGAAGCCGCTCACGCACAACATCTGGGAGGCACGCCACGTGGCCAAGGTGGCTGCGGAGACCGGCGTGGCGACCCAGCTCGGCAGCCAGGGGCATTCGTCGCTCGGCACACGCGAGACGATCGAGTACATCCAGGACGGTGCCATCGGTGCCGTGAAGGAGATCCATGTGTGGGTGGGCGCAAAGCGCTGGAATCCCACCCTCGCCGGAAAGCCCACCGACACACCGCCGGTGCCCGCAGGTCTGAACTGGGACCTGTGGCTGGGCCCGCGTCAGGAGCGGCCGTTTCATCCGGCCTACTTCCCCGTGGCATGGCGTGACTTCTGGGACTTTGGCTGCACGGGCATCGGCGACTTCGCCTGCCACGACATGAACACCGCCGTGCGCGCCTTTGATCTGCCTGTGCCCTCGCGCATCGAGGCTCACGCAGCCGGTTTGATGACGAGCGACATCGCTGGGCATGGCGCGCTTATTTATTACACCTTCCCCGCAGCGGGCTCGCGGCCTGAGATCCGCATGACCTGGTATGACGGCGGCATGATGCCGCCCACGCCCGAGGCGCTGGGAGGTTTCCCACTGCCAAAGCGCGGCTGCCTTTTCATCGGCGAAAAGGGTGTGATCCAGTGCGATGGCGGCGGCGGGCCACCCCGTCTCTTCCCCGAAAAACGCCGCGTGGAATACCAGAAACCGGCACCACGGCTGAAACGCTCCAACGGCCATCATCGCGACTGGATCGATGCGTGCAAAGGCGGCGAGCCCGCGACGAGCCCCTTTGCCTACGCGGCCCACCTCACGGAGATCGCGCTGCTGGGCGTGCTCTCGCTCCGCGCGCAAAAGCCCATCGAGTGGGACGCCGCGGCGATGAAGGCCAAAGGCCTGCCTGCTGCCGATGCCTTCATCAAAGAACAGTACCGCAAAGGCTGGGAGATCGTCTAAGCCATGAGCGAGCACATTGCCTTCACGGCCCTCACCGCATCCGACCGCGAACCCATCGCCCGCCTGCTGCACCGGGCGCTGGTGCACTGGTATGAGAGCCGCCTCGGCCAGGGCTCACGCTTTGGTGGGAGCCACGAACCCTTCACGCTCTTTCCTGACGTCTATGAGTCGCTCGATCCCGGCGAATGCGTCACTGCCCGCACGGACAGCGGCGAGATCATCGGCGTGTGCTTCTCGCATGAGCGTGAAACGCATGTCTCCGTGGGCATCGTCGCCACCTCACCGGATGCGGGCGGGCGTGGGATCGCGAAGAAGATGATGGCGCTCGTTTTGGACAAAGCGAAACGCCTTGGCAAACCCGCACGGCTTGTTTCGAGCCTGTTGAACCTCGACTCCTTCTCGCTCTACACACGGCTCGGATTCGTCCCGGGGGCCATGTTTCAAGATTTGCTCATCACCGTTCCCGAAACCGGCCTGGCCGCCACCACACCTGCGGGCATCGAAAGTGTACGTGACGCCGCCTTGTCCGATGCGCCGCGCATCGCCGACTTCGAGCACGCCCAGCAGGGCATTCGTCGCGAAAAGGACTTCGCGTTCTTCATCCGCAACGAGGTCGGCGCCTGGCATGTGCTCGTTTCCGAGTCCTCGGATGGCTCCGTAAACGGCTTCCTAGCCATGAGTACTCACCCGTCATTCACCATGATCGGTCCGGGTGTCGCCAGCGATGAGGCCACCGCCCTCGCCTTGCTCTGGCGGGCTCTCGACAGTCTGCGGGGTCAGACGCTCGTCTTTCTCGCCCCCTGCGCCGCCTCCACCCTCGTGCGCACCGCTTACTCCTGGGGAGCCCGCAATGTGGAGCTGCACGTCGCGCAATCCACCGCTCCCGTCGCAGGTGCCAAAGGCATCGTCTTCCCGACCTTCATGCCGGAGACGGCGTGAGATCTTGGCTGCAATGCTCTATCCCTGCGTGTGCTGCAGGGATGATGTGAGCAGTTCGTTGACCAGCCGCGTCATGGGACGGCGCAGCCGCCGGCCTTCATGATACAACGCGCAGACGATGACCCGGTCGATGCAGGGCGAATAATGGGTTCGCCGGGGCATGTGGGTGGATGAAAAGGGCACAGGGATAAAGCCCGACCCCTCAAGTTTTTATAACGTGATAGAGGGGGAAATTGCGGTGGCAAAGACATCCGATACTCAGACATCCTACAACGGTGACTTTTTGAACCAGCGACTGCTGTGCTGGCTCACCCGCCGCCCAACGCTTTATACAGGGAGATCTGGAGCTGGAACTGGCGTTTGTTCACGTCCACCAGTTCCAGTCTTCCCTCCAGGGTGGTCTGCTGGGCGTTGAGCACTTCAAGATAGGTGGCGCGACGGGTGGCAAAGAGATCGTTGGAGGTGGTGACGCTTTGGGCAAGGAAGCCGACCTGTTCGGATTTGACTGTGTGCAGCTCATCAAGCAGGCGGATCTTGGACTGGCGGTTGTTGACTTCGACGTAGGCGTTGACGATGGCCTGTTGGTACTCGGCCAGTGCCTCCAATTCTTGTGCACTGGCATTTTGAAACTGGGCTTTGATGGCAGCACGGTTGATAAGCGGGGTGACGAGCCCGCCTGCAAGGCTGTACGCTGCGGAGTGGGAGTTGAGCAAGAGATCGCCCCGGAAGGCCTGAAAGCCGAGTACACCGTTAATGTTGAGGCTCGGCAGAAAGGCGGCACGGGCTGCTTTGACATCTGCCTTGGTGGCGGCGACTTCATGTTCGGCCTGGCGCACGTCCGGGCGCTGGGTCAGCAGGCTGGCCGGCACATGCTGGGAAAGGCGTGGAACAGCCAGGCTTGTGAGGGGCTGCTGGGTGCGCTGAATGTTTGCTCCAGCATTCCCCAGCAGCAAACGAACCGCGGCTTCGAGGTCCATGATTTCTTCACGGGCTTGGATTTTCAGGCCGCGCAGATTTCTGGCACGTGCCTCAAACTGCTGGACAGCGAGAGAGTTGGCGGCACCGGCGGCTTTTTGTGCCTGCACGGTTTCGATAGCATGCTGCTGCAGCGCGAGATTGTCGTCGAGAATACGTAACGTGGTGTCCAGAGCGAGGAGGTCGTAGTAGTGCGTGGCGATGTCGCTGATGAGACTGACGAGCACGAGACGGCGGCCCGCCTCGCTGGCCAGGGTGCGCTGCACGGCAGCGTTGCGCAGGCTGCGCAGCTTGCCCCAAAGATCGACCTCCCATGTGGTCTGCAGCCCGAGGCTGAAGTCAGGCAGCGTGTTGGGGATGATCTGATTTTTGTAAATGGGCGTGGTCCGGTTTCCGGCATCATCCATGGTGTAGTAACCAAATTTGCGCAGGCCCACGGCACTGGCGACACCGACACTGGGAGCGAGCACACCACGGCTGGCGGTGAGCTGCGCGCGCGCCGCCTGCACCCGCTGGTAGGCGATCTTGAGATCATTGTTGCCTGCAATGGCTTGATCAATGAGTCGGCCGAGATGCGGATCGGTGAAGTGCTTGCGCCAGAGCGTGGTCTGTGCGCGGGCTTCCTCGGCAGTGAGGACGGCTTTGGGCGCAGTGATGGCGGCGGGGAGGATTACCCCACTGCAGCCGGAGGCAAACAGGGAGAGGACGGCGCTGATGACTGGAAAAGGTTTCATGAAAGGCGCGGCTCAAAGGGTTTCGCTCAACGGCAGCTCTTCACGACGACGGCTGAATCTTTCTGCGAATGTGGCAAATATTACGTAGAGGCCTGGCGTGAGAATGACACCGAAGACGGTGCCGAAGATCATCCCGCCTGTGGCGGCAGCGCCGATGGTGCGATTCCCTACAGCACCAACACCGCTGGCGAGCAGCAAGGGAATGAGACCCGCCACGAAGACCATTGAGGTCATGAGGATGGGACGGAGACGGGCGCGTACGGCCTCCACGGCGGCAAGCTGAGGCGTTTTGCCTTCGCGATGGCGCAGTGCGGCAAACTCCACAATAAGGATGGCGTTTTTACCCAGCAACCCGATTAGCATGATCATGGCGACCTGAGCGTAAATGTTGTTTTCCAGGCCCATCCATTGCAGGAAAAGAAAGGCTCCCACCAGCCCTGTGGGCAGGGAAAGAATGACGGGCAGCGGCAGCAGCAGGCTCTCATACTGCGCAGCGAGCAGGAGATAGACGAAGACGATGCAGATGAGGAAAATGAAAGCGGCCTCGTTGCCCACATTCACTTCATCCCGGCTGATGCCCGCCCAGTCGATGCCGTAGCCCTTGGGCAGCTTCTGCTTCACGGTTTCCTGAATGGCGCGGATGGCGTCGCCACTGCTGTAGCCGGGTGACTGCTCGCCATTGAGTTCGGCGGAGGGAAACATGTTGTAGCGTGTCACCTGATCGACGCCATAGACCTTCTCCAGCGTGATGAAACTGGAAAGCGGCACCATCTGGTCGCCGCTGGTTTTGACGCTGAGGTTGAGGATGTCCTCCGGGCGGGCGCGATACTGAGGCAAAGCCTGTACCATGACTCGGTACATCTGGCCAAAGCGGATGAAATTGGAGGCATATTCACTGCCCAGCAGCGTCTGCAGCTCGTTCATGGCGCGGCTGACGGTGACGCCCTTCTGGGCAGCTTTGTCCATGTCCACATGCAGCAGGTACTGCGGAAAGCTGGCGTCAAAGATGGTGAAGACACTGCCAATCTCCGGGCGCTGCCGGAGGTCTGACATGAACTGCTTCAACACTCCGTCCATGCGCTGGAAGTCGCCGCTGCCGGTTTTGTCCAGCAGCCGCAGCTCATAGCCGCTGGCATTGCCATAACCGGGCACGGCGGGCGGAGGGAAGATCTCAATGCGTGCGTCCTTGATGTGGGAGATCTTCTGCCGCACCTCCTGCATCACAGTTTCAACGGTGGTGCTGCGCTGGTCCCATGGCACGAGGTTCACCAAGCACGTGCCATACGTGGCCCCGGTACCGTCGGAGAGAATATTGGTGCCCGATAGGCTGGAGATGGACAGAATGGCGGGCATATCCCGCGTGCTCCGCACGATTTCGTCCACCACGTCCTTGGTGCGTTCAAGCGTCGCACCAGAAGGCGTGGTGATGCTGACGTAAAAGGTGCCCTGGTCTTCATTCGGAATGAAACCGGTGGGAAGCTGGCGGCTGGCCCAGACCGTGCCGCAGCAAAAGCCCACGAGCATGAGCCAGGTGAGGGCTCGGCGTCCGGCGATTGCGTGAATCATGGCTGCGTAGCTGGTGGCAAGGCGCTCATAGGTGCTGTTGAAGAGGTGGAAGAACCACGCCAACGGGCCGCGTCGCTTGGGCTGCGCTGCTTGATGCTGTTGTTGATTCGGATTCTTCAGAAGCAACGCGCACAGCGCCGGTGTGAGCGTTAGCGCCACGAAGCCGGAAAGCGTGATGGCAATGGCAATGGTGATGGCGAAGTTTCGATAGAGAATGCCGCTTGGGCCGGACATGAAGGCCACAGGCACAAACACTGCGGCCATCACGAGCGTGATGGCGATCAATGCACCGCTGATCTCGTGCATGGCGCGCTCGGTGGCCTGCCGTGCGCCCCCTTTACCGCGCTCCATTTGCGCATGCACCGCCTCCACCACCACGATGGCGTCATCCACTACAATGCCAATGGCAAGCACAAGAGCGAAGAGCGTGACGAGATTCAGCGAAAAGCCGATCATCTGCATGAAGACAAAGGTGCCAATCAGGGAGACCGGCACGGCCAGCACCGGCACCAGCGTGCTGCGCCAGTCCTGCAGGAAGACGTAGGTCACGAGAGAGACGAGCACGAAGGCCTCCAGCAGCGTGCGCAACACCTCGTGCAAGGAGGCATCGAGAAAGCGCGAGACGTCATAGCTGATCTCATAGTCCATCCCTGCGAGAAAGGTGGACTCCTTGATCTCTGCGAGCCGCTGCTTTACGGCGGCAATGACCTCGCTGGCGTTTGAGCCGGGGAGCTGCTTGAGCATGATGGCGGCGGCGGGTCTGCCGTTGAGCTTGGCCTCCACATCGAAATAGGTGGTGCCAAATTCGATGTCCGCCACATCGCGGATGCGCAGGATCTGCCCCTCGGTGGTGGCGCGCAGGGGGATGTTGCGATATTCCTCCTCAGTGGTGAATTTGCCAGTGTAGCGAACCACATACTGAAGCTGCGGGCGGCCTTTGTCGGAGCTTTCCCCCACCTTGCCGGGGGCAGCCTCCACGTTCTGCTCTGCGAGCGCCGTCATCACTTCATCGGCGGAGACACCCAGGGCCAGCAGCTTGTCAGGCTTCAGCCAGACACGCATGGCGTACTCCTTGGCACCGAGAATGTCCGCATAGCCGACGCCTTTGATGCGCTTGAGTTCGGCCAGGAGGTTGAGATCAGCGAAGTTGTAGAGGAACTTTTCGTCCACATCATCCTTGGAACTGAAGAGATTCAGATACATCAGCATGGCGTTCTCTTCTTTGGCGATCTTCACGCCATTGCGCACCACTTCGGCTGGCAGCTCGCCCATGATGGCGGCCACGCGGTTTTGCACATTCACCGCCGCCACGTCCGGGCTGGTGCCAACTTCAAAGATGATCTGCACCACGCCGACGCCGTCGTTGCCCACATCGGTGGACATGTATTTCATTCCGGGCACGCCGTTGATGCTGCGCTCCAGTTTCACCATGGCCGCCTTGGTCAGCGTCTCGGCATTGGCCCCGGTGTACTCCACCGTCACGTTAACCTCCGGCGGGGCGATGCCGGGGAACTGCGACACGGGCAGCTTCGTCATCGATAGCAGCCCCAGCAACGTGAGGATGACGGACATGACGACGGAAAGAATGGGGCGGTGGATGAACCTAGAGGTCATGCGCAGCGTTAGGGAATTGTAGGATGAACAGGCGGCATCACAGCGAGACGGAAGCAGTCCAGGCATGAGTTTCGGGCACGATGACCTGCCCTTCATGCACGAGCTGAATGCCTTCAAAGATGACGCGATCCTGCGCGCCCAGGCCCTTCCCAATCACAAAATGATGTGGCAGCCGCAGTGTAGGCTGCACCTCTTCCATCTGCACCTTGTTGTCCTGCCCGACGCGGTAAACGCACAGCCGGTGCTGCACCTCAAAGGTGCACTTCTGCGGAATCACGACGACCTGCTTCAACCTGTGGTGCACGGTGACCTTGCAGCTCGCGCCCTGCCGCAGGATGTGGTCGGGATTGGGGAAACGCCCGCGAAAGGCGATTGTTCCCATGCTTTTGTCGATCACTGCATCCACGGTCTCAATGCGTCCGCGATAGGCGTAGGTGCGGCCATCCGCCAGCTCCAGCGAAAGGCCGTCCGCTGCGCTGTGGTCGGCGCGGTCGATGATCTCCAGATACTCCTGCTCGCTGACATTGAAATAGACGAACACATCGCCGTCGCTGGAGAGGGTGGTGAGCACATCGCCCACATTGACCATGCTGCCAGCTTTTTTGGGCAGACGGTTGATGATGCCGTCGAATGGGGCACGTACTTCCGTGAGGCTGAGATGCCGCTGTGCCTCTGCCACATCCGCACCCGCTTCTTCCTCGGCTGCGGCTGCCGAGTCGGTCTTGGCCTGCGCCAGCTCCAGATCCACCTTGGCGATGATTTTTTTCTCTAGCAGTGACATTACGTTGGCCTGCTCGATCTCTGCCATGCGCAGGTCTGCCTGCGCGCTTTTGAGCTTGGCCTGGGCGCGCTGGAGGTCCGTCTCAAACCCCTGCCTGCCGATGGCAAAAATGAGCTGCCCTTTGGCTACTCGCTGACCTTCATCAACCGCTACTTTTTCGATGAAGCCCTCCACGCGGGCGCAGATTTCGATGTAGCTGGTGTTCTGCACTGAAGCCACGTACTGTCTGTCTGCAGAAACGTCCATGAGCACGGGCGTGGTAACACTGAAGGACTGCGGTTCCGCAGACTCTGAGGCATGGTCGGCATGCCTGTGGCAGGAGGTGAGACCGACGCTGGAAACGACGAGGAAAAAGAAGACGGAAACAAAGCGCGGGGAGGCTTTTTGCATGTGCCGCTACTCTTCAGCACGATACATGCACGGGCATGTCAGCACGTTGCGCTGTGCGTTGTCATCCCCATCTTACATGATCGTGTAGGGCCGCGCCTTACACGGAGTGAAAAAGGTCACGCCTCCGCCTTTCCGCCCTGCTGCTCCCACCAGCGGAAGGCCTCCCGCATCAGTTCATGGTGCCCGGCAAGACCGAGCTTTTCCCGCACGCGGGTGCAATAGACCTGCACGGTCTTTATGCTGATGCTTAGCGAGTCGGCAATCTGCCGCGTATCGCTCCCCTGTCCCAGCATGCGGAAGACCTCCAGCTCACGGTCGCTTAGGGTGCTGATGTCCGAGGAGCTGGTGCGGTTTCCCAGGTAGCGCTCGGTGATTTGCGCCTGCACCTCCGGGCTGACAAACACCCGACCGGCGGACACTTCGCGGATGGCACTGACGATCTTCTTGGTGGTATCCCGCTTGCTCACATAGCCGCGCGCACCAGCACGCAGGGCGCGGTCGGCATAGGTCAGCTCATCGTGCATGCTCAGCACCAGGGAGATGCTTTCCGGCGACACACGGCGGATGTCCTTGAGCAATTCCAGCCCGGAGCCGGAGGCAAGCATGATGTCCACCACCACCACGTCTGGCTTCAGAGTCTCGATCTTGGACAGAGCCTCAGGCGCGGCCTCGGCCTCGCCGCAGATGGTCATGTCCGTCTGCTGGTTGATGAGGGTGCCCAGCCACTCCCGTACCAGCGGATGGTCATCGACGATGAAGATGCTTTGTCGTTCGCTCATGCAGGGGGAAAATTAAGTGGGAGTCGGGAGGGCGCGGCTAAAGGCTGGAAGCGGCGCGCGCTGGGACCAGCACACTCACACAGGTTCCACGCTCCAGTCCACTTACTTCGCACACAGCGCCAATCATGTCTGCACGGTGGCGCATGATGTGCAGACCCATGCCGAATTTCCGCGCAACCTCCGGGGGCAGACCGGTTCCATTGTCCGTCACGCGCATCTGTGTGCCTTCGGGCGTGTTCTGCAGCGAAATGATGATGCGATCCGCACCGCTGTGGCGCACGGCGTTGTTCACCGCCTCCTGTGCGATGCGGTAAAGGTGCACCACAGCCTCGGAGTCGTCCAGCGTCACCTCCTCCGGCATCTCCAGCGTACAGTTCAATCGGGCGCGCATGCTCGTGGTGCGCGCCAGTTCACGCAGCGTGGCGGTGAGGCCCAGCATGTCCAGCTCCACGGGCGCGAGACCGCGTGCAAGGCTGCGAGCGAGATCGATCCCAGACTCGATCAGCCCCACGAGCTGCTCACTGTCCGCAGACTCCGGGATGGATTTCTGGTGCAGTTTCTCACTCAGTACCTGACCGGCCAAGGCAGCGCTGGTGAGGTGCTGGCAGAGGCTGTCATGCAGATCGTGGCCGATGCGGCGCTGCTCGCGCTCGCTGACCTCCAGCACCGCCTGCTCCAGCTTTTTACGTTCCTGAATCTCTTCCCGCAGCGCCGTGGTGCGCTCGCGTACGCGCACCTCCAGCTGCCGTTGAAACATGCGTAGCCGGTGAAGCACCGAGACCATAACCATGTAGAAGCTGATGGAAATGGCGCAGTTCCACCAAGGAACCAGCTCGTTTTTATACACAGCCCCGCTGGCCAAATCTCCTGCCAGCGAGAGCACCACACTGATCAGTGCGACCAGCACCCCAAGCCCCCAGCCCCCGAACCACGTAGCCAGGTAAACAGCGACCAGATAGAAAATGGAAAACTGCAGCTCATAGCCCGCATAGTAGTCCACCACCGCCACAACCGGCAGCAGCAGAAAGGCCACACGCAACCATTTTCGGTTGAATGGCAATTTCTCAGAAAGCTGCGTGAAAGAGGTGGTCATAAATCATGGAAAACTGAGATCAGCCTAAAGCTGTTCCAAGCTATTTCACACTTCCTCCACCTGAAACGCAAGCAGCGCCCAAACCACTGCTTCCCATCGTATCACCTGCTCTAACATTCCTCTGCTTAAAGCTGCCCTCGCCTCTGTGAATCTCAGAGGCATAAACCGCTTGGATGCGGTCCAAGCATCTGCCGCGCGTCACCAGCAAGGAAAAACAACGGATGCCAGCGATCTACGAAATTCGCAACCGTGCAGTCACCTGCGATCAGCGGGATTTCGGGAAGAGGGTTAGCTCCAAAAGTGTCCGAATAATGTCCGAACTCAAAAAAGAAGCCCCGCCTTTGGGGCGGAGCTTTGGTCTTTAACTCACTCAAAATGAAGGTGGTGGGCAGGGCTGGATTCGAACCAGCGTAGGCGTAAGCCAGCAGATTTACAGTCTGCCCCCTTTGACCGCTCGGGTACCTACCCATTCTCCTTTCGAAGTGGGCCGCGACTATCGAGTCGGTGCCTTGTTTTGCAAACGCTTTGTTCTTCTGTTTTGCATTCTTTGTGAGATTTTTCTCCACTCCCTTAGCGGCGGCGTTTGCCGCGACGCACATACGTGGGCTGGCCGATGGGATTTCGTGCGTGAAGGACCTTGAAGCCGCCGGTCTCGACGATTTTTTCCGTCTCGGCAAAGGTCTCGGCCAGCAGGTTCTCGTACGGCAGTTGGCGGTTGGCCACTAGCCAGAGCTGCCCGCCGGGACGCAGGGCCTGCGCGGCGGCGGCGATGAACTTGAGGCCGATGAGGGGATCGGCTTCCTTGCCTTCGTGAAACGGGGGGTTCATCACGACGGTGTCAAACTTGGTGCGCTCGAAGCCGGCGGTGATGTCCTGCCAGTGGGGGTGGGCTTTGACCTTCGTGGGCACGAGGCCGAGATTGCGCCGGGCGCATTCGAAGCAGTCACCGTCGGCATCGTAGATGTCGAGGGTGTCGATGTCGTGGCAGGTGCGCAGGAGGTGGTCGCTGAGGAAGCCCCAGCCGCAGCCGAAGTCGGCGACGTTGCCTGCAATGGTGTCCGGCAGGTGCTTGGCGAGGAGGGCGGAGCCTTCGTCGATGCGGTCCCAGTTGAAGAGGCCGGGGCGTGACCAGAAACGGCCTTCGAGGATGCGGCGCATGGCGGCACCCGAGCGCCAGCGTTCGAGGAGGTCGGCCTTCCAGGGCCTGCCTTCCTGCTTGGTGGCCCAGAAGGCGCGGCTGTGATGCTTGGAGAGGGAGGTGATCTGCCCGGCGACTTCGCGCAGGTACTGCTCGCAGCGTTTGCTGCCGGCGTCGTTGTGCACGGCGGCCATGAGGACGCCGCCGGGGGCGAGGTGATCATGGGCGCGGGCGAGATCGGCCACCATGAGATCGCGCTGCGGATCGGGGAGGACGAGGACGAGATCGAAGAGACCGTTGATCTCGCGCTCGGTGCGAAACCCGGCGGCTTGAAGCAGACTGGCCTTGGGCTTCCAAGTTTGCTGACAGACGAGGCGGCCTTCGAAATGTTGCAGGGCGGGATGTTCCTGGGCGCGAAGAAAGAGCACACGCCCTTCGGTGCTGATGTCGGGATTGACATCCAGGGCGTACATGAGGGCGTCGATGGGGTAGGACACAGTGGATTAAAGAAATTTGTCGTATTCGTGGTGAGGGCCGATCCAAAACCAGACCAAGCCCACTTCGGTCTGATAGGCAAGCGCACGATAATTTTCACCCACTCGGGCCGACCAAAGTTTGCCAACTTTCTTCAGTCGCACAGAGGCATGGCGTTCATCCGCCTGCATGAGAGCAAAATTCTTGTGCGCCAGTTCTTGCACTTCCGCCGGCAGTTGCTCAAGATATTTCCAGAACGAAGCACGCGTGTTGTGCTTCATAGCGGCTGCACCAGCCCTGCTTTAACATCCGCATCAATCTCCGCAAAGATCTTGTCAAACTTGCCCGCATTCACGTCACGTTCGATCTGCCGGTCCCATTCATCGGACAGGTAATCATCAAACCAAGCCGAGAACTTTTTGAGTTCCTCCGGACTGAGCTGGGTGATTTGTTTTTCGATTTCTTCCAAGGGCATGGTGAATCCTCTCACAAAAGGCCGGCGCGTGCAACCACCTCCATTTACAAGACCATCCTCAGCAGATGCGGTGCGGCGAAGGCGGAGAACTGAAGGAGGAGGAGGCCGATCAGCGCGGCGGCGAGGCCGATGATGAGGATTTCGAGGACTTTGACGCTGATGAGCGAGACTCGCGAGACGCCGACGTCTTCCAGCGTGGCGAACTCGCGCTGGCGCAGGCGGAAGGAGAGCGCAAAGACGAGCGCGGTGACGAGCAGCGCCGCCGTGGCGGTGAGCAGCAGCGCGCTGGCGGCGAAGCCCTCCAGCCGCACGAGCTGGGTCAGCAGCGCCTCCATTTCATCGCGCGGGCGGATGAGCTGCTGCTCCTTGGAGCGCGCATACTGCCCGGCGAGCAACGCCTCGGCCTTGGCATCTTTGGGCAGGAGAATGATCGCGCTGATGGGGTAGGTGGAGACATCGCCATGAAAGTGGAAGGAGGCGAGGTTGGCATCCGTGACTTCGTTGTACATGCGCACGGCGGCGTTGCCCACGATGTTGCCGTCCTCCTCTTTTTTCAGCACGACCGATTCATCTTTCTTGAGATCGTCATGGCCATGGGAGCGGCCTTCGATGAGCCAGGCGGTTTTGAGATCGACGAAGAGCGCCTCGTCATCGGGCGTACCGTTCGGTGCCAGGACGCCGGTGACGCGCATCTTCAGCGGATAAACGCCGGCCATGTCAAAGGCCTGCTCGGGCGTGGAAAAAAGGTGCCCGCCGGGCTGCAGGCCGCGCTGCTTTGCCAGCGTGGCGCCGACGACACAATCTCCCAGGCGTCTGAGCTGCCTGCCAGCGGCGAGGTGCAGTCCGCGAAAAGGAAAATATTCCAGCTCAGTGCCCACGATGGGCGCGCCCTGCGCCTGATAGCGCACATGCAGCGGGATGGCGGCGGTTGTGGTGGCCACGCCGACGGAGTGGTGGTGCTGCAGCTCAGTGAGCACGCCAAAGGGCAGCGGCAGGAGGTTCTCGCGCTTGAAGTAAAGCGCGGTCATCATGAGGTCGAGCGCGCTGCCCCGCGTGCCGACGATCTGAGGCGTGGCGGCGGCGCGGGCGCGGAGTTCCTGCTGCGCATGCTCGATGAGCACACGCAGGCAGAGCGGCAGCGCAAAGACGAGGCCCAGCGCACCGGCGAGCAGCGCACTCTGAATGCGATGCCGCAGCACGTAGCGCGCGGCGAGATGGAGCGCGGCCCTCATGCGGTGGCGGCCAGATCCTCCATGCGCAGGGTTTGATCAAAAAGCGGCAGCAGGTTGGGATCGTGCGTGACCATCACCAGACAGGCACCCCGGCTGCGCGCATCCTCCAGCAGCATGTCCACAACAATGCGGCCGCGTGCGGGATCGAGCGAGGCGGTGGGCTCGTCCGCGAAAACAAACTGCGGCTCATGCACCAGCGCACGCGCCACGGCCACACGCTGCCGCTCCCCCTGCGAGAGCTGAGAGACGCGCTTGGGCAGGTAGCGGTCGATGTGCAGGCGCTGGGTGAGATCGAGCATCCGGTTGCGGGCAGGAGCGCCTGCATCGCCGCGAAACTGATGCGGCAGCAGGATGTTTTCTCCGACGGTGAGGTAGTCCAGCAGCGCGAAGTCCTGAAACACGAGCCCGATCTGCCGCAGGCGGAAGGCTCGGCGGGCCTCCGGGCTCATGGCATGCAGGTCGGCGGCGCCCAGGCTGACGGTGCCCGCTGTCGGTGTGAGCAGTCCCGTGAGCAGGCGCAGCAGCGTGGACTTCCCTGCCCCGCTGGGTCCGGCGAGCGCGAGGGTTTTTCCAGCATCCAGCCCGAGCTGCGGGACATGCACACGGAAGTCCCCGCCGGAATAGGCGAAGCGCAGGTCTGTGACTTGGAGGCCGGTGGTTGCGGACATGCAGGCTTACTCTTTAAAGCAGCAATCCCGCGACACAAGCGGTGCAATAGCAGGCCAGCAGGCCGCCGATCATGGATTTGATGCCGAGCTGCGCCAGCTCGCCACGGCGCTGCGGTGCCAGCGCGCCGATGCCGCCGATCTGGATGGCCACGCTGCCAAAATTCGCAAAGCCGCAGAGCGCGTAGGTGGCTATCTCTGCGCTGCGTGGCGATAGCGTCCCGCCCTGCTGGCTGAGGTGCAGAAAGGCGAGGAATTCATTGAGCACCACGCGCTCTCCCAGCAGCGCGCCCACCTGGCCGCACTCCGACCACGGCACGCCCATCAGCCAGGCGCAGGGGGCATTGAGCCAGCCAAGCACCAGCTGCAGGGGCTGCGGCACGTTTTGCCCAAAGGCACGCAGGCCGAGCGAGAGCATGAAGTTGCAGAGCGCCACCACCGCCACAAAGGCGATGAGCATGGCCATGACATTGAGGGCCAGCTTCATGCCATCGCTTGCGCCATGGCAGAGGGCGTCGATGCTGTTGGTGGTTTCGCGTTCGATGAGCTGCGGTGCGCCGTGCGCGGTCTCGCTCTCCTCGGTTTCGGGGATCAGGATCTTCGACATCATCAGCGCTGCGGGCGCGCTGATGACGGAGGCCGTGAGCAGGTGCCCGGCGGAGATGCCAAACGACACGTAGGCCGCGAGCACGCCACCGGCGATGGTGGCCATGCCGCCGACCATCACGCAGAGCAGTTCGCTGCGCGTCATGCGGGCGAGGTAGGGCTTGATGATCAGCGGCGCCTCGGTCTGTCCCATGAAGATGTTTGCCGCAGCCGCCAGGGTTTCGCTGCCGCTGGTGCGCAAGAGGCGGCGCATCACCCACGCGGCCGCGCGGACCACGCGCTGGAGGATGCCGTGATGATACAGCAGCGAGGAGAGCGCGGAGATCAGGATGATGCTGCCAGTCACCGTCAGCGCGAGAATGAACCCGTTCCCAGGGCCAAAGGCGGCGCTGAGTTTTGCCGGCGTGCCCAGCGGGCCAAACACCAGCGCCACGCCTTCATCACCAAACGTCAGCAAACGGCGGAACATTTTTTCCAGCAATGCAAACGCGCCATGTCCCGCCTGCGTGCGCAGGATCAGCACCCCCAGCACCATCTGCAGCGCCAGGCCGGTGAAGACGACCCGCCAGGGAAAACGCCGCCTGTCGGAGGAAAGCAGCCACGCCAGCGCCACAAACACCAAGAGACCGAGAAGGCAGATGAGGCGGGACATTCAGTTTAGATTTTCAAGTTTATGGATTCAAGCTGGACGGTGCATTTTGGGTTCCAAGCTGGATCTCCTGCCCTCCTCGGAAGCATCCCTCCTTCCAACTTGAAACATTCCCCCATCTAGCGCTGATCCAGATCCCAGCCGCTGTGACCGAAGGGGTAGTCTTCATCGTAGCGGCCCTTGCCTGTGGTCCAGTCTTGCGGATAGGACTGCCGGACTGCACCATGATATTTCGAAGGGTGATCGGGGAACACAAAGGGGACGCTCGGGCTGGCGCGGACTTCTTCGGCGGAGTTGCTGAGCACCGTGGGACTGGTCTCCCACTTTTGGCCGCTTGGGTAGTGGAACATCTTGGTGGCCGGGTGGTAGTAGGCCTCATAGCGCGGGTAGTAGATGTAGTTCGGCGTGCGCCCCAGCCGCACCGCATAGGCGGCAAGCCCCGCCGGGTAGCCATAGCCGCGCTCCGGGATGCCATACTGCAGGCTGCATGCGGCAGGCAGGAGCATGAAGACGAGGGCAAGAGCAGGCAGCAGACGGGAGTGCATGGCCGCTACTTAAGGAGTCGCCGGGCCGCTCCGACAAGCGGGAACTTCATCCTTCGGCGCATCAGGCCTTCATCTTGAACACCCGGAAGAGGTAGATGAGACTGGGGAAGATGAAGAGGCTGCCGATGAGCAGTGCCAGCACGAGCTGCCACAGCGTGGCAGGCGGCGCGGCGGTATCGTAAAAGCTCAGCGGTTTCTGCCGCGTGAGCACCGCATTGGGCGCATACAGCAGCACCCAGCCCAGCAGGATTAGCGTGACCTGCCCGGAGGCCACCGCCCGAGTGAGGCGGATGCGGCCGGCGCGGATGAAGCGCCACAGCGCGGCAAACAGCGAGCTCGCCAGCACCATGACCCCCAGCGTGGCGGGATTCCGCACAAAGGCGCTGGCCAGGCTCTGCCGCTCCGCAAGCGAGGCGAGAAACACGCCCCCGCCCGAAACCACGACGCACCAGTTCAGGAGCATGGCGTGCCGTGTGAAGTGCCGACGCAGCGCGGCGTCTTCGGTTTCGCCGATGAGATACACGGCGGCGAGAAAGACAAAGATGCAGATGATGAAGAGCCCCACCGCCACCGGGTAGAGCCCGCACCAGGGCAGGATGTAGGCCTCCCAGGCGCTGCGGGTTTCGAGGTCAATCGTGCCTCGGTTCAGACTGGCGGCGATGATGCCGAGCCATAACGCCGTCCAGAGGCTGGAAGCGCCAAAAAGCAGGGTGTAAACCCGCTGGCTGACGGGAGCCTGGATGGCATCGTAATGGCGGAAGGTGAAGGCCGCCCCACGAATGACGATGCCCAGCAGCAGCGCCAGCATGGGCAGGTGCAGTGAGATCATGAGCGTGGTGAAGATGCCCGGAAAGCCCATGAAAAGGATGACCACGATGAGGATGAGCCACATGTGATTGGCCTCCCACACCGGGCCCATGGCCTGATTGATGACCTGCTTGCGCGGCTCCCGCAGCGGGCCCGCAGGCAGCAGCTCCAGAATGCCCGCGCCATAGTCAATGCCTCCCAGCAGGATGTACAGCCAGAGCGAGGCGCCGATGAAGCCGATGAGAATCTCAATCATGAAACTTCAGGGAGATGCGGGTTTGGGCGGCGCGGACCTGCCGGGCAAACAGCCAAACCGTGGCCGCCGCCAGCCCGAGATACAGAACCAGGAAGAGATAGAAATGATACACCATGCCGGGCACCGGCGTCACCGCATCGCGGGTCCTCATGAGGCCGTACATGATCCACGGCTGGCGCCCCACCTCCGTGACCACCCACCCGGCCTCGACCGCCACCGCTCCCAGTGGAATGAACAGCACCAGGAGTCCGAGAAACCACGGCGGAAACGCGCCTCTGCGGAGAAACCAAAAATACAGCATGCCGATGAACGCCATGGCAAACCCGATGCCCACCATGATCTGAAATGCGATGTGGCAGACGACCACCGGAGGCCAGTCCTTTTCGGGAAAGCGGTCCAGCCCTGTCACCTCGGCGTTGAAGTCATCATGCGCGATGAAGCTCAGCATGCCGGGCAGCGGGATGCCCCACTTCATCTCCCGCTTTTCCACATCGGGAATGCCACCGATGTAAAGCGGTGCGCGCTTGCCGGTCTCGAAGTGCCCCTCCATTGCGGCGAGCTTGGCAGGCTGGAGCCGGGCCACATGCTGCCCGGCGATGTGACCCGCCAGAGGCTGCAGCAGCGCGGCGGCCGCGCCAAAGGTCATGGCGATCTTGAGCGCGTGCAGGTGAAAGTCATGCGCCTTGCCCCGGAGGTACAGAAAGGCGTGGATGCCGCCCACAGCAAAGCCCACGGATTGCAGCGCGGCCAGTTGCATGTGCAGGGTCTGGTGGGCCCAGGCCGGGTTGAACATGGCCTTCACCGGGTCCACGTTCTGCGCAGCGCCATTCACCCAGTCAAACCCGGAGGGCGCGTTCATCCAGCCATTGGCCGCCACCACAAAGATGCCGGAGACAAAGCCCGAGATGCCCACGACCAGCCCCGTGGCCCAGTGCACCCAGGGGTGCATGCGCTTCCACCCGTAGAGAAAAAGGCCGATGGCCACCGCCTCCAGAAAGAACGCCGTGCCTTCCCAGGAAAAAGGCATGCCAATGATGGGGCCGGCATGCAGCATGAAGCGCGGCCACAGCAGCCCCAGCTCAAAGGACAGCACCGTGCCGGAAACCGCGCCCACCGCGAAAAAGATGGCCACGCCTTTCATCCACAGCTTGGTCAGCTCCAGGTCGGCGGCATTTCCCCGGCGCAGGTAGAAATAGTGCGCGGCGGACATGAAAAACGGCATCGTCATGCCGATGGCCGCAAAGATGATGTGAAAGCCCAGTGAAAAAGCCATCGTGGCGCGCGCAGCCATCAGATCGTCCATCATACTGCCGCAAGGGTAGGAAGATGGCGGCATGCTGCAATTACAAACCCGTGAACCTTTGCGGAGGCGCTTGAAAAAGGAACGTGGGCTCGACAAAAACACGCGCTGCCGAATACTCCCCTGCCCCACCTTTCGTTCCTCATGCCTGCCCCCCTTTCCTCGGCGCCGCCGCGCAATGTCCTCATCACCGGAGCCTCCACGGGCATCGGCGCCGCCTGCACACGCATGCTGGCAGCACGCGGCTGGCGCGTCTTCGCGGGTGTGCGCAAGGCGGCTGATGGCGAAGCTCTCACCGCAGGGGCCGCAGGCCTGATCATCCCGGTTATTCTCGATGTGACGAACCGCGAACAGATCAAAACCGTGGTGCAGGAAGTCGCCTCGCAGTGCGGTCCGGCCGGACTGCAGGGCGTCGTGAACAACGCCGGCATCGCCCTTGCAGGACCGCTGGAGTTCATGCCGCTGGAGGCTTTTCAAAAGCAGTTTGAAGTGAACGTGCTTGGCCTGATCGCCGTGACTCAGGCGGTCATGGCGCTGATTCGCGCCAGCCGCGGACGCATCGTTCTGACGGGGTCGAATTCCGGCTTCATGTGCGAGCCCTTCCTTGCAGGCTACGGCGCGACGAAACACGCGCTGGAGGCCATCGCGGATTCGCTTCGCATCGAGCTTCGTCCCTGGGGCATCGACGTCGCGCTCATCGAACCCGGCGCGATCAAGACGCCCATCTGGAGCAAGTCACGCGAAGCGGCGGAGCGCTTGTTTGACGGGATGCCCCCCGAATGCGAAAAACTCTACGCAGCCCCCATCACCGCCCTGCGCAAGATGGTGGACAAAGTGCCCTCCATGGCGATTCCACCCGAGCGGGTGGCCAAGGCCGTGACGCACGCTCTGGAGGCACGCAGGCCCCGCACCCGCTACCCCGTGGGGCTGGATTCCATCCTGGGCTCCCTGCTGGTGCGCGTGGTTCCAGACCGACTGCGCGACTGGCTGATCCGCAAGTTCATGGGGATCTAGGCCCTGCACTCACAGCAGCGCTGAGTGCGCAGCCATGCCGCACTTAAATGATTGCGAGCTCCCTGCCGATCTTCTCAAACTTCTCCAAAGCGCGATCGATCTGCGCGAAGGTGTGCGTGGCCATGAGACTCACGCGAATGAGTTCTTCCCCAGGAGGAACACCCGGCGGGATCACGGGATTGACGAAGACGCCTTCATCCTGCAGACGTTTGCAGAAGATGAAGGTCTTCAGCGTGTCATTGACATAAACTGGCAGGATAGGCGTCTCGGTGGCACCGAGCTTGAAGCCGAGCGCAAGCAGCCCCTGCTTCATCCGGTTCGTGTTGGCCCAGAGCTGCACCATGCGCTCGGGCTCGGCAATCATGATGCGCAACGCCGCGAGCGCGGCCGCGACGTTGGCGGGGCTCATGCTGGCGCTGAACACCAGCGGGCGGGAGTGGTGCTTGAGGTAGTCAATCGTATCCCACTCCCCGGCAATGAAGCCTCCCAGACTCGCGAGGGATTTGCTGAACGTGCCCATGATCAGGTGGACGTCATCCACCAGTCCGAAATGCGATGCGGTGCCGGAGCCGTGCTCACCGAGCACGCCGATGCTGTGGGCATCATCCACCATGACGGCGGCATTGTACTGCTTCGCCAGCGCCACGAGCTCGGGGAGCTTGATGATGTCCCCCTCCATGCTGAAAACGCCGTCCACCACGATGATTTTCGGAGATTCCACCGGTAGGTGCGCGAGGCGGCGCGCCAGGGAGGTCATGTCATTGTGGGAAAAGAGAAAGGTCTTTCCCGGAGACATCTGGCACCCTGCTCCGAGGCTGGCATGATTCGCTCGGTCCGCCAGGATGCAGTCATCACGCCCCACAATGGCGCTGATCACGCCGAGATTGACCTGAAAGCCCGTGCTGTAGAGGAGCACAGCCGGCTTCTTCATCAATTGGGCAAGTTCTTCCTCAAGCTGCACATGGATGTCCAGCGTGCCATTGAGAAACCGTGAGCCTGCGCAGCCAGCACCGTATTTCTGCACGGCCTGACAGATGGCCTCCTTGATGCGCGGATCATTCGTCAGGCCGAGGTAGCTGTTGGACCCCAGCATGAGCACCTGCTGGCCATTGATGACAACCTCGGTGTCCTGCGCCGATGCGATTTCCCGGAAATACGGGTAGATGCCTGCCGCTCGAACTTCATCCAGTGCACGGAATTTACGAACCTTGTCAAAAAGTGGGAGGAGGGGGGGCGAGGAAGCTGAGAGCATCGGAGCGCAAATGAGGCGCGACAGTGGCACTGGAAATTCTGCTGTCCATGAACTCCTGAGACGAAGAATAGATTATGTCAGCCCTTTGAGAAATACTGAGAGTTGCGTAGGCGCAGAGCCTACACGATCAATCAATCATGCGCTTCGGCGGGGCAATGTTCACAGCCCCGGGAGCGCCCGCACCTGGGCGCGGCGGAGTAGGAGCCAGCCGCTGCACTTCGTAGCCGGAAAGAGTCACGGCGAGATCGAGTTTTGAGAGGAATTCCCAAGTGGCCGCCACACCGACTTCGTCGGCGACTTTTCGCGCCTCCAAATAGGCTTCAAAGGCATCAGGCATGACTTGGAAGACGGCCACCCCGTTGGGGTCCGCCTTGATGTCACGCATGAGGTGAATGAAAGGAGAGTTGGGCTGCTTCAACGCCGCTACCGTTTCCCCGCCCCCGCTCTTGGGCGTGAGCACCAGCCGCATGTAGGGCTGGTTAGGGATGATCTGGGGCTCAAAGGCATACGATCCCGCCATCAGCGGGCTCGATGCGGCACGCTGCAGCATGGCCTGAAGACGGGAGGAATCATAAATGGTGCGGGCCTTGCTGGCATTTTCGATGCCTTTGACCTTCGCCAGGTCGTGGAAGAATCCCGCGACATCCTTGGGGTTCGCTTTGACGTCTTTGGTGAACGATCCCCACGCAAAGCTGATTTTGCCTCCGCCGACGGTGGCCTTGATCACTGGTTTGGCAGGATCTTTGGAAGGATCAAGCTTGATCCATGGTGCCACATCACCTTTGCCCGCAGCCACAATGGCTTCGGCGACCACGGGCATGGTCTGGCGGGTCGCCACCGCGATGTCAGCAATGTCGCTTAGCATGGACTTCGTGGCAGGCATCCCACCGATCACCAGTGCCTTGTAGGCCTGTGCGGCGTATTCCAACTGCACCCGGTCCACCAGCGGGGCGATTTCAGGCCACGCCTTCTGCGCATTGGCTGGAGTGCCCAGAATGCCTTCAAGCAGTTTGGCAAACGGCGCATATTCCACCTTTTGGAACTCGAGCTGCGATTTCACCTTGTCCATGCCTTCGAGAATCGGCCCCAGAAATTTGGCCTGATTGAAGGACAGCACGCCTTGCTTGGCCACCAAAATTCGGGTCTCATCCGGCTTCTCCGGATACGGGCGCGGATTCGGCAGGCGCACATACGTTGGCGGCGGCGGCGTGAAGACCGGCGTTTCATCCAGCAGCGCCTTGAGGCGTTCCACCTCAGCCAGCAGCTTGTCGGTCTCGACCTTGTTGGCCTCGCGCTCCTTTTTGCGTTCCTCGATCTGCTTGGTGAAGGACTCAAGGTCCATGAACTTCATCCTGGCCTGGAGGTCGGCGGTGTCGATGCTCTTGAGTTCTTCGACGGCCTTCTTCATCTCGGCCTCCGCCTTTTTCTGATCCTCTTCCAGCTTCTTGGGATCTGCGGGCGGCGGCGGCAGTTTTTTGAACTCCTCGACAATCTTCTGATGCTCCTCCGGCGTCACCGGCGGCAGTTCAGAGAGGATCTTCTGCACCACCTGAGCGGTGTTCAGCGCCATGACCACGAACACAATCATCAGCACCCCGACGACGTTCGTCACGGCGTCCATCAGAGAGTCGAGATTCAGTTCGCTATCGCCGCCAGCTTTTTTCTTCGCCATCTTTGTGAGGGAGTTGCGGGGTTACTTTTTGGCAGGCTCGGGAGGCTTGGCCCCGCCAGCTGCAGGTGGTTTGGGGGCGCCATCCGCAGGAGCCGGAGCAGGCGTGCTGCCGGCGGGCGGCGGCGGGATCTTGCCGCGATACTTGTCAAATGTGGCCAAATCCAGCACCCCTTTACCCGGGATGGGCAGTTTGCCGATGCGCACCTTGTAATCGTTCTCCGCCCGGCCCGCACCGTTGTTGAAGGCCCCCTGTCCGTCGTCACGAATCAGGAAGAGCAGAAGCGACTTGGGATTCTTGGCAATTTCGGAGAGGAAGTAATTGTACGCCACATCAGCCACTACGACTGAGGCGCTCGCGCTGAGGCGGTAATCTTCCCCCCAGGCACCGAGAATCTTCAAACCACTGCCGCTGGCCTCCACAAAGTAAACCTTGGTGTCTTCGCTCATGCCGCTGCCTGAAGGCTGAACGACGACCGGCGGCACCTTTTTGTCCTCCGGCACATGGCGCTTTTTGATTTCAGCCATTAGCGTGGCAATCTCCTTTTTGCTCTCGGCCTGCTGCTGCTTCATGCCTTCGATTTCAAGCAGCAGGTCATCCAGCTCCTTCTGCATCTTCTGGCTGATCTTGAGGTTTTCTTCCTGGAGGTCCTTGGAGGTGTCGATCAGCTTGCGAAGCTTGACGTACTGCTGCTTCTTTTCCTCAACGTCTTTCTGCAGCTTTTCCAGCACGGCCAGCTTTTCCTTCAGCACCACGTCCTGCACCTTCCGCTCTTCGATCTCCTTCTTGAGCTTGATGTACTCCTGCGCTCGTTGAATTTCCTCGGCAGTCCGCCCCTCAGCCTTGCCCATCTGCGAGATCACGAGCACCACGATCATCAGGACCAGCGCCCCGATGAGACAGGCCAGAATGCTGAGGAACGGGAAGAGTGAAATCTCCCCTTCTCCTGATGCTCGGCGTTTTGCCATGGTATGTTCTGATAAGTGGTGGTTCGGCGGTTATTCGCGGCTGAACCAGCCCTTTTTCTTCACCTGGTGAATGAGGATCTGCTTCCCACCAAGCTCGGAGAGCAGGGTGTTCAGACTCTGGATGCCGCTGGCCATGGCCCGCGTGTACTCCGTGGTGGTCTTGACGCTGTCCTTCACTGAATTGGTGAGGTCCTCCCGCATGCGGTTCAGCGCAGTGGCAAACTCGGTGTCCACCCGCTCCTGATGCGCGGCGGCCCGTTTGTCGAGGTTCTCCGCCTGCTCCCTGACCTGCTTGGAAAGGGTGTTGAGATCGACAAGAAACTCCTTCTGTGAACTGGCCACCGCCTTGACCAGCGTGTCCATGATCCCGTTCGTGTCGCCACCTGCCACTCCACCACCATCGTTGAGGCGCGGCATGAGCACTTCATTGCAGAAGGCGTCGATGTTGTTGAGGTTGTCATCTTCCGCCTTGGAGACGGCGTTCATTGGGAAGTTCAGGAACATCGCCAGGACCAGGCCCAGCAGGGTGGTGTCAAACGCGGTGCCAAGACCGCTCGTCACCTTGCCCAGGGAGCCCATCACCTTGGAGATGTCTGACACCTGAAGATCGATGCTCCCGATGGCCTGCGACAGACCGAGCACCGTGCCGATGAACCCCAGAATCGGAATGGCCCAAAGGAAAACTTTGATCAGTGAGAAGCTGCCGCCGATACGGGAGCCGTCGATGTCCGACTGGGAGCTCATCATGTTGGACACCTCGCCGTTGTTCTGGCGGATTTCGAACAGTTCCAGCCCTTTGCGGATGCGGTTCACCATCATGCTGTCACGCAGACGGGCCGGCAGACCGTAGAGGTGGTCGATGAAATGCCCCACGTTTTCGCGGTTGATCTCCTGGCCGAGTTCCGCTGGCAGCACGTCCAAATACATGGCATCCTTTTGGTGACGCAGCTTCTGCACCTTGAGATAAATGAGACCGATGGCCCAGAAGAAGAAGAACGTTTCCGTGTAGTTCACCCAGGTACGTTCGAGGAACAAATCGTGGAGATAGTCCATCGTGTTTGCCGGTGGCGTGCCAGGCGCGCCTTTGCCAAACGGGAACATGATGCCAAACCAGGCCAGCGAGGTCACAGCACCGATCGCCAGCGCGAGCCATGGATTCGGGTTGGCCGGATCAGTCTCCTCCCACCCACCACGCTCCTTGGGCTGGTATGACGAGTTTGCAGGGGTTTGCTCAGGCGCTGACGAACCATGCTCATACTCCGTTCCAAATGAATCACCTGCCGGAGGCGGAGGCGCTGACACACCGGAGGGAGGCGGCATGCCCGAGGGAGGAGGAAGACCACCGGGCGCTGCGATCGTCGCCGGGATGCTCAACTTGGTGTTGCAGCCGGGGCAGCGGACGATTTTCCCGGCCATCTCCGGCTCGGCTTTGAGTTGCATGTCGCATGTGGGGCATTTGAACGTCACAGGTGATTTCCTCCAGGGTGTGATTTGAAAAGGGTGTCCGGCTAATTAGCGAAGGCGATACTCTTTCGACAAGAGATTTCTTGGGGTGAACTGCACAAGAGCTGCAAAGATACCAAAGCACCAACGAAAGGTGCAAATTTTGTCCATGCGGCTCAGTTCAGAGCAGTTCTTCCACAAATCGCTTCGAGTCAAACGCTTGAAAATCTTCAACGCTTTCACCAAGTCCAATGAATCGTGTTGGCACTCCGAGTTCCTGCTGAATCGCCACAAGCACACCGCCTTTGCCACTACCATCCAGCTTGGTGACAATGACACCCGTCAAGGGAATCACCTTATTGAATTCACGGGCCTGCTGCAGCGCATTGGAGCCCGTCGTGGCATCACATACCAGCAGCACTTCATGCGGTGACTCCGCATCCTTGCGCCCAAGGATGCGGTGGATCTTTTTGAGCTCCTCCATCAGGTTGTGTTTCGTGTGCAGCCGCCCTGCGGTGTCGCAGATGAGGAAGTCCGCCTCCGTCTTCACCGCTTTTTCATAACCGTCAAAACACACTGATGCCGGATCTCCATTCGGCGGCCCCTTCACCAGCGGAATTTTCAGACGCTCAGCCCAGACCGTGAGCTGCTCCACCGCCGCGGCTCGGAACGTGTCTGCCGCAGCCAGCACCACTTTGTGCCCGCCTTGGTGCAGCAGGTGCGCCAGCTTGGCCGTGCTGGTGGTCTTGCCGGTGCCGTTGACACCCACGATCAGCAGCACCTTCGGCTTTCCAGGGATGGGCTTGAGCGCAGGCACCGACTCGGGCAAAATCTTGCGCACATGCTCGCGCGCCACCTGCACAATGTCCGCCCCGTGCAGCGTGCGCTGGCGGGATTTGAGATCCGCCACGATCTGCAGCGCCAGGCGCGGCCCCAGATCTCCGGAAATGAGAGAAGCCTCCAAATCGTCCCAGTCGATGTCGGGCTTGGTGAAACGCTGGATGAGTGATTTGAAAAAACCGGCCATCGGATAAAAGCTAGGAGGCTTGAGGGGCCGGGGCGGGCGCTCCCGGTTTGCGCAGTGACTTCGCCAGTTTGTCGAGCACTCCATTGACGAACGAGCCCGACTCCCCGGCGCTGAGCGCCTTGGCAATGTCGATGGCCTCGTTCAAGATCACGGGCGTGGGCACCTCCGGGCAGTACAGCAGCTCGTAGGATGCCACTCGCAGCACGTTGCGGTCCACGGCGGCCAGCCGTTCAAAGCTGAAGTTTTCCAGCAGCCCGGTGATTCCTGAGTCGATCTGGGCCTGATGAGTCAGCACCCCCTTGATCAAGTTTTCAGCAAACGCACGGGTGGAGGTCCGGGCGCTGTGGAGCGTCCAGAAGTCTTCCGGCTCGCCAGGCTTTTCCTCTCCTTGGAGATCACGGGCAAACAGAAATTGAATGGCGGCCTCGCGGCCTTCGCGGCGTCGTCCCATGATGTTAGGCGTGGTCAAGGGGTTCGCCGGCAAAGCTGGCCTTCATCTTGCCGAACAAGTTGATCATTTTGACGCAGGTCTGCGCGGCTTCCGTGCCACGGTTGATGGTGGCTCCCAGGCAGCGTTCCTCCGCCTGCTCCTCTGTGCTCACCAGCAGCACCTCATGAATCACCGGGATGCAATGCCTCACCGCCATCTGCTGCAGCGCATCCGTCACAGATGCCCCCACAAGATCAGCATGCTCCGTGGATCCACGGATGATCACCCCCAGCGTGATCACCGCATCCGGAGAGCTGCCGCGCAGCACGTGCTCCACGCAAACCGGAATCTCAAAGGCGCCGGGCACACGATAGACATCGACGGTGGCATTAGGGGCGATGACTTCGATCTCTTCCTTGGCCGCATTGAGCAGGCCTTGGACGAACTGGTTGTTGTACAATGAGGCGACGATCGCGATGTTGATCGGATCCTGGGTGGGGCGTGGACGGCTGGAGGCGTAATTGGACATGTGACTAAAGCTTGTGGCCCATCTTTTTCTTTTTTGTTTCGAGGTACTTCGCGTTCTCGGGATGAGGGGAGGATTTGACCGGGACTTGTTCGACGATTTCGAGCTTGTGGCCTTCGAGCCCCACGACCTTGCGCGGGTTGTTGGTCATCAGCAGAATCTTGCGCACGCCCAGGTCGGAGATGATCTGCGCACCGATGCCGTAGTCGCGCAGGTCCATGGGGAAGCCGAGTTTCAGATTGGCCTCCACAGTGTCAAAGCCCTGCTCCTGCAGCTTGTAGGCCATGATCTTGCCATGAAGGCCGATGCCGCGCCCTTCGTGGCCGCGCATGTAAACAATGATCCCCTTCCCGTCTGTGGCGATGTGCTTCATCGCCGCATGGAGCTGGCTGCCGCAGTCACAGCGCCGGGAGGAAAACACATCCCCCGTCAGGCATTCGCTGTGCACCCGCACCAGCACCGGCTCATCCGGCGTGATGTCTCCCATGACCAAGGCCACGTGATGCACCCCGTCGAGGCTGCTTTTGTAAAGATGCAGTTTGAACACGCCAAAATCGGTCGGCATGTCCACCTCCTCAATCTTTTCCACCAGCTTCTCACTCAGCCGCCGGTGGGCGATCAGGTCCGCGATGCTGCACATCTTGAGGGCGTGCTTCTTCGCAAATTTCTTCAGATGCGGCAGCCGCGCCATCGTGCCGTCCGCGTTCATGATCTCGATCAGCACCCCGGCTTCACGCAGGCCTGCCAGACGCGCCAGATCCACCGCCGCCTCCGTATGCCCCGCACGGCGCAGCACGCCGCCCGGCTTTGCCACCAGCGGATTGATGTGCCCCGGCTGCACGAGATCCTCCGGCTTGCTCTGCGCATCCGCCAGCAGGCGGATCGTGCGGCAGCGGTCAGCGGCGCTGATTCCCGTGCTGATGCCCTTCGCGGCATCGACGGTCACGGTAAAGTCCGTGCGGAAGGCTTCGCGATTCTCCGGCACCATGCTGGGAAGGTTGAGCCGTTCGGCGATTTCCAGTGAGACCGGCACGCACAGCATCCCGCCGCCCTGCCTCACCATGAAATTCACCATTTCAGGCGTGATTTTTTCCGCGGCACAGATCAGGTCCCCCTCGTTTTCACGGTCCTCGTCATCAGTGACTATGACCATGCGGCCAGCGCGAATGTCTGCGAGGACTGACTCCACGGAGTCGAAAGCGGATTCCTTTTTGCGGGGCATGAGAGAGGTGTAAAAGAGCCGGTGCTGCGGGGTGCGGCGCCGGGTTCGAATGATTTAACCGGTTGGTGACTGTTTTCCAGTGCGAGTTGCTTTTTCGTTGCTGTGTTTGAGAAGCTTCGCGTAATGTCAAGTCATGCCGCCTCCCACCAAAGTCAAACGCCCGTCCTCGGTGACGGTGGGGGAGTTTTTCAGCCTCAACGAAAAAACGCTCAAGCTCAAGCTCATCGGCAGTGATGCCGGCTACTCACGCAAGATCAATGAGCCCTCCGTAAACCGTCCCGGTCTGGCGCTTTCCGGCTTCTTCACCTACTTCGCCTACAAACGCGTCCAAGTTATCGGTAACTCCGAACACTCCTTCCTTGAGGGGCTGGACCCCAAGCTGCGCGCCGCCCGTTTCAGCCAGCTCTGCTCCTGGGACATCCCATGCATCGTCGTCGCACGCGGGCACCGCATTGATGATGAACTAGTCCACATCGCCAACAGCGCAGGCATCTCCGTCTTCCAGACCAGCATGATGACCATGAAGTTCCTCAATGCGGCCACCATCAAGCTGGAGTGGGCCTTTGCCCCCACCCTGCTCGTCCATGGCTGCCTGGTGGACGTCCAGGGTCTCGGTGTCCTCATCCAAGGAGACAGCGGTTGCGGCAAAAGTGAAAGCGTCATCGGCCTGCTCCAGCGGGGCGCCAGCCTTGTGGCGGACGACGCCGTGCGTCTCCGCCTCATCGAAGATCGCGAGGTCATTGGTTCCGCCCCGGACATCACCCGTGGGATGATCGAAATCCGTGGCCTGGGCATCCTGAATGTCGCCGCCCTCTTTGGCGTCAGCGCCGTACGCCTGAGCAAACGCCTGGATTTGATCGTGGAACTCGTGCGCGGCACCAAAACCGAAGACCTCGAACGCGTGGGCGTCAACAGCGACACCCGCGAGATCATGGGCATGAAGATCGGCCGGGTGGCCCTGCCCGTGGAACCGGGCCGCGACGTCGCCGGGCTCATCGAACTGGCCGCCATCAATTTTAAATTGCGCACCTTTGGCTACAACAGCGCCGTAGAGTTTGACCAAAGGTTGTTGAAAAAGATGACGGATGATCAATTAGGTTAACAGCAGCTCCTTCCACATTCCCCATGAGCATTCAAAAAGAACTCACGATCCGCAATAAAATGGGCATGCATGCACGTCCGGCGGCGCAGTTCGTCAAACGCGCCAGCAAGTATCAGTGCGACGTTTGGGTGGAAAAGGACGACGAACCCGTCAACGGCAAAAGCATCATGGGCCTCATGATGCTCGCTGCAGGACGCGGCGAGACCATCAAAATTATCGCAGACGGCAGCGACGCCGAGGCTGCCGTGGCCGACCTCGAAGAGCTGGTGACGTCTGGGTTTGGGGACGTGGAGTGAGTGGGGGTGATGGGCCTGCTTGCCAGTGCCGTTGCTATGCCTCCCCCGCTTCGCTGATGTTCACGATCTGTACAGAGCACCACCAGCTCCCGGCAGGAGCATGATACGGAAAGACCTGCGTCACAGCAACTCAGGCGCTGACCTCGCGGAGGCATGCCATCAGGCCCCAAACTGCTGTTTCACCTTGAGCCAGGTGATCGTTTTCATCAGTGCCTCCGGAGAAAAACCTGCTTTTTGACGCTCGCGACGACGCAGATACAGCGGCAACACGTAGGGCAGTGAAAGAAGAGGCAGCCAGATGAAAGCTGCCAGCTTTGGCGGAATGGCATCCCAAGACCAGCCGAGCATGGGCGGGAAGTGAACCAAAGCCGCCACATAGGCGACGCAGAGCCCGATGAACCCGAAGATTTTGGCCACCTGCCGCCAGTGCAGCGGCAGGCGCTCGACCAAGATCACGGACTTGGAGCCAAAGGCCACCGAGTCCACGTCTTTCTTCCGCTGCCGTATCAGGCGCACGCTTCTCAGTGGAACGAGAGGCAGGTAAAACAGCGAAAACCACTCGGTGGTGACATAGGAGCCATCGGCCCGAAAATCACACTCTCCGTAGTAAGCGGTTCCAATTCCGTTGAAGCTGGCTGGCATTTTTTGGTTCTAAACAGCCCCCTTGACCGAGGCAAGAAAAACAGCCTGTCCGTTACTTCTTCGTCTCGTCAGCCCGCTTCCCCGGAGACACCCGGATCTCCGTCTCATCATTCACCACCGGCGGCGGTGGCTCCTTCAGCATTTGCAGCATCATCGTGCCGATGAGGTAGATCAGCCCCCCGCCGATTCCGGCACCGATGGCAATGAACCGCCGCTGCCAGATGTGCTCCTGATCAATGGCATACCAGAAGCGCATGCAGAACAAGATCCAGATGACACTGGCACCGAGTACGAGAAGTTGACCTGTGGACATGGGTGGATTCTGGCGCGAAAACGTGCCGCCAGCGACAGAAAAAACAAAACCCCGCGCTGGGCGGGGCTTTGCACACATCGAGCTGTAACAGGGTTCGATTAACGCTTGGAGAACTGGAAGCGTTTGCGGGCGCCTGGGCGACCTGGCTTCTTACGTTCCTTGGCGCGGGAGTCACGGGTCAGCAGACCATTCTGCTTGAGGACGCCGCGAAGCTCAGGATTCACACCGATCAAAGCGCGGGCGATGCCGAGACGGACGGCACCCACCTGGCCGGTGCAGCCACCACCGCTGGCGTTCACCTTGAAATCATAGGTCTGGCGGGAATTCGTGAGAGCCAGCGGGAACAAAATCTGGTTCTGCAGGGCCACGGTCGGGAAATACTCTTCGAAGTCACGTCCATTGACGGTGATGCTTCCGGCTCCTTCGGTGATGAAGACGCGGGCGATGGCGGTCTTGCGGCGGCCAGTGGTGGTTTTGAGAGGCTTGCTCATGCGATAGATGACGATGTAAAAGTATTAGGCGACGGAGAAAGGCTTCGGATTCTGCGCCTCATGCGGATGCTCGGCACCCTCATAGATCTTCAGCTTGCCCATGACGGCGCGGCCAAGACGGTTGTGGGGGACCATGCCCTTCACGGCGCGCTCAACGAGAAGCTGCGGACGGCGGGCGCGAACGCGCTCGACGTTTTCGATCTTCTGATTACCGACGTAGCCAGCCTTCGAGGTGTAAATCTTCTGCTGCTCCTTCTTGCCGCTGAGGCGGACTTCCGCGGCGTTCAGGACGACCACGAAGTCACCGGTGTCAACGTGCGGGGTGAAGGTAGGCTTGGTCTTGCCGCGCAGGAGGTTTGCGGCTGCGACTGCGACGTCTCCAAGAATTTGGTTCTTGGCGTCGATGACCCACCATGTGGGGTTCTGCTCCTGGGCTTTGGCTGAAAACGTCTTCATTAGTGCTGTGTACGAAATATCTTCCGACTGGGAAAGAAGGGGCCGCGATGGTAAGAGGATTGGAGAACGTGTCAAGGTGGAAACCAAGTTATTCACAATGAAAATAGCCTTTGGAACGCATTTTGGGCCAATCTCCCTGCGCCGATAAGCCCGCAGCCCCTGAATTTCACCTCCGCCACCGCCATTTCATCGCCTCCATGAAGAGACTGATGCCGTGCAAAGACAGGTAAAGGCACTGTCCCGCTCCTGCCCTCATTCACGGACACCACGATAAATGATGTGGTGAAACTTATCCGTTACGTAGAGAATGCCATCTGCGCTTGCTGCGATGCCACATGGCCGGAAATGCTCACCACCACCCAAGCTGTCGAGCGCACCTGGCTGGCCAGACTGGCCACCAATCGTATCGACACGACCGTCAGCAAAGACTCTGCGGACGGTGTGATTTTCTCGATCAGCCACATAGAGGATGCCCGCAGCATCCATGACCACACCATCGGGAAAATCGAACCGTGCGGCAGCTCCAACCGCATCAACTCTCTTCGTTATGATATCGTCACCGGGCTCCCATGCTTTGCCCACGAAGGTCGTCACCCTGCCATCAGGACTGATTTTGCGAATGCAGTCGTTGCCACCATCTGCGACATACAGGACACCATCAGGACCAACAGCCAGGCCACCGGGGCCCGAAAAGCGTGCCTCGCCACCCATTCCATCCTCAAATCCCCACTTCTCAGCCTTTCCAGCCAGCGTGCTGACCACACCCTCAGGGGTGATCTTGCGTACGGTTTCATTTTTAGTATCACCCACATAAATATTGCCAGCCTTGTCAACGGCAGTGGCTTCAGGCATAAAGAAGCGCGCCGCGCGGCCCTGGCCATCCGCACTGCCATAGGCATTGGATTTATCCGCGTCACCAGCGAGGGTGCTGACATCTCCTTCAGGAGTGATTTTGCGAATCGTACTGCTGACACACTCGGCAACAATCAGATTCCCTCTGGCATCCATGGTCAAACCTACAGGGTGATATAGACGAGCTGTTTTGCGATCCCCATCCTGCGTCCCTGATTGGTTACCACTGCCCACAAAGGTGCTGACCTCTCCTTTTGCGGTGATTTTTCGAATGGCGTTATTGTGGCAATCCGCCACAAAGAGATTGCCAAGGGGATCCACGGCGATGCCGGCGGGACCGTTAAAACGCGCCTCGCTGGAAGTGCCGTTAGCGCTGCCTTTTTCACCGGCCTTTCCAGCAAACAGTGTCCACTTGTAGGTGAGTTGCCCGGCGGGGCTGCCCCCTGCTTGATCCGCGGCACCCAGCTGAGAGCAAATCACGAAACTGGTGATCAGGTGAAGCACGGCAAGAAATGCGCCGGAACTATTACAGGAGGCAACGCTCTTTTTCATGACTCAATGGCAAGGGCTGATTGATCTCTTCGAATTTGGATCGCCTATCTCCGCCACAGCCATTTCATCGCCTCTGGGAAGATGCTCGCCCCCTGTTTGCTGTTATGCGCTCCGTCCCCGAACGTGAAGGTGTAATCATACTGCTGGTAGGCCAGCGCCTTCGCCATCTGCTGGTTCGCCAGCGGCCAGTTGCCGTAGGGATTGTCCAAGTCGCTGCTGCCGTCCTGCAGGTAAACCCGCAGCGGTTTGCGCTCGGTGAGGCGGATGATGGAAGGATAGACATTGCCGCCAGCCAGATCCACGTAGCTGCCGATGGTTGAGAACACTTTGCGAAACTTGTCGGGCCGCTCCCAGGCGACGGTGAAGGCGCAAATGGCGCCGCTGCTGGCTCCGGCGATGGCCCAGCCTTCAGGATTGTCCGTGAGCTTGTAGTCCTTCTGCACCTGCGGGATGATTTCCTCCAGCAGGAAGCGCGCATACACATCCCCCAGTGTGTTGTACTCCCTGCCCCGGTTGTTGTTCTTCCACGCGCTCGCGGGCTTCGTTTCGCCGCTGTGCCCCGGATTGATAAAAATCGCGATCGTCGGCTCCATGTCTCCGCTGGCGATCAGATTATCAAACACCACCGGCACCCGCCACGCACCCTTCACGCCCACATAGTCGTGCCCATCCTGAAACACCATCAGGTTCGCCGGATGATCTGCTTTGTACTGCGCGGGCACATAGATCCACCAATCACGCACGGTGCCAGGGTAGATCTTTGAAGCGTGCGCCGGCATCGGAATCACCTTTCCCTTCGGCACGTCGGGCTTCTCCTGCGAAAGCGGGCCAAGCTGGTAGTCATCCACCCCGAAGGCGGAAAGTGAGAACGAAAGGAGAAACGGGAGGAGAATGCGCGATGTCATAGCTGGAAACTCATGATGGGGAATCTCCACGCGGGCGTCAAGACTCCTTCGCTCTCCGGCCGGTCGCGTCGGGTTTATGGATCGAAAAAAGCAGTCTTCGTCACCTTCCTGCCTGCCTTTTAGGTGGAGGTCAAAGTCGCTCCCAGCAGTCCCGCTTGCCACGCCTGCGGTCTTGCGCGAAGCCCTCCGCCATGCAGCCTGCTGACCTCGCCCAGAGTTATGACGCCATCGCCCACCAGTGGCTGGAGCCCCATCTGGAACAGAACGGCATCCGCCAGCATGAGCAGGCGCTGCGGTTCCGCAGTTCTCACGGCGGTCGGGCGCTGGATGTCGGCTGCGGCTGCCATGGTCGTTTCTTCCGCCTCCTCGCGCAGCATGGCTATGTGCTTGAGGGACTGGATGTCTCCGCGCGCATGATCTCCCTGGCGCAGCAGCGGGAGCCGCGCGCCGCCTTCCATCATGCGGATGTGTGCCTGTGGCAGCCCAGCGGCCTCTATGATTTCATCACCGCCTGGGACAGCATCTGGCACCTCCCGCTGAAGGAAAGCGCCGGGGTGCTCACCAAGCTCTGCACCGCCCTGGCCCCCGGCGGCGTTTTCATCTTCACCTTTGGCGGCCTCGACTCCCCGGCCGAAAAGCAGGATGCCAGCATGGGCGCCCCGCTGCATTACAGCACGCTGGGCGTTTCACAGACGCTGCAAACCATCGCCGCCGCCGGCTGCGTCTGCCGCCACCTGGAGTACGATCAGCACCCCGAGCCCCACGTCTTCGTCATCGCGCAGAGGCTCTGAGACAGGCCGCCGCGTTACTTTTCCTTCATGTTCTCATCGCTCGGCACCACCAGCACCGGGCAGTGGGCGCCTTTCAAAACATCCAAGGTCACACTGCCCACCAGCAAGTGGTAGATCGTGCTGTGGTGGTGGGAGCCGAGAATGATCAGATCCGCGTTCCGCCGCCGGGTTTCCGCCAGCACAGCATCCACGCTCGCGTCCGCAAGCTGCTCCACGCTGGCGCGCACGCCAAATTTGACCAGCGAATCACGCATTTCAAACAACTGCTCCGTCTGCCGGTGCACGTCCTCCGGCGAGGGATCCTGCGCGACGACGGGAGATGCCAGCCCCACATCCACCACCACCGGCACCTTTGTCAGCACGTGCAGGATGATCACTTCGCTGTGAAACGCGGTGGCAAGCATGTGGGCCTGCTTGAGGACTTTGAACGTCAGATCGGAGAGATCGACCAGGGCTACGATGGTTTTCATAATGGTTTAGATGTTTTCAACGGGAGGCTTCACCACAAGGAGCGAGGCGGGCAGGCGCGTGAGCAGGCGCTCCGCCGTGGAGCCCAGCAGCACATACCGCAGATTCGTCCGCCCCTTGCCGCCTACGATGATCAGATCCGCCTGCGCCTCGTGCGCATGCTCGGCAATGCCATTGCCATGGCTGAACGCCTCGTGCAGCACCTGCCTGGATTCGAAACCCTGCGCGGCATCGCCCACAAATTCCTGAAGCTCCTTGCGCAGCCGCTCGATAAAAAGGTCCCGCTCCTCCGCTGTATACACCATCGTTGGCACACTCGTTTCCGCAAACGGCGTCGGGTAGGCCATGGCCGCCCAAGGCTCCTGCCACACGTGCAGAAAGTCCACGGTGGCACCGTCCATGCGCGCGACATCGCAGGCCTCCTCAACCACCGCCCGCGAGCTCTCGGAGAAATCGATGCATGCCACGATCCTTCGAAACGGCTGCGGGTGGTTCGTGCGCACCAGCAGCACCGGTGTTTGCACCTTCCGCGCCAGCTTGCTCGAGATCGACCCCGCTCCTGCGGGCATCTCCCCTGCCCCGGCGATCCCCGCCACCAGCAGGTCCGCCTTTAGCGCACGCGCATGTTCCAAGATCTCATGCAGCGGCGTCCCCAGTGCGATCGTCACCTCATAATTCTCCGACGTGGGCGACTGCTCCAGCCAGCGGACCAGTGCGTCGTTCGCCCCTTCGACCGCCACCTTCGCATGGTTCTCAAAGGGTTCCTCACGGCTGTCTGCCAAAGCCGCCACCGCGGCAGAGTCCACCACGTGCAGCACATGAACCTTCGCGCCATGCAGGGCGGCGATGCGCACCGCCTGTTCATAGGCCGTGCGTGATCCGGTGGAAAAATCCACGGCGACAAGAAGGGTGGTGAGCTTGTTCATGGCCGGCACGGGTTGTTCTTCATCCTCCCCGAGCTAACCGCAGCATTTCGGAAGATGAAATGGGCTCTTCACCCCATCTTCTATCGCATCCTGAGCGAATTTTGGCCTCACCTGCCTGGGAAAAATTGCCGGCACTGCGCAGGATGGCTCATGCATCCTCCGCAGCCTTCGCCTTGCTCTTGCGCGGCTTCTTCACCACCACGGGCTCTTCCACCAATGGCGCAGCGACCTGCTCAGCCTCTGGCTGCACAATCTCCGGCAGAATAAAGATGCTGCAATAGCCGCAGACCTGCAGAGACGCATCCTCACGGCGCAGATCCGAAAGCTGGCCGCTGGGCAGCGAGAGATGGCAGCCGCCGCAGGTGTTGTTCCGCATCCGGGCCGCTCCGCGCTTGCCTTTGGAAATCCGCAGATCGTAGTGGTGCAGGATTGCCGTGGGCAGGCGCTCGCGCACGCTCTCGGCCTCCAGCTTCAGTTCCTTGCAGCGCGGGCTGCCGGGCTCCAGGCGGCGCCTGGCGGCATCCAGTTCGCTGAGCTGGGAGAGATCTTCGATGAGAGTGGCGGTGGTTTTCATGGGCAGGTCGGGGTCGGTGGGGTGGTCAAAAAAGAGAGCATAGGTGGGAGTGGTCTCGGCGGCAGGACGGCGGAAGACCTCCAGCCATGCCAGGGTGGAATTCATGCGACGGCGTGCTCCTCCTCTCCGCCCGGGATGCGGTGATCATCCGCAGAAAAAGCGGCGGCATGCGTGTAGGCCGGAGACGGGTGCTTTTTCACCCACAGCTTCAGCTTGTCGGTGAAGGCCGTCTTCACGCAGGCGTAGCAGTCGGGGATCTCCAGGCCGTCGCTGCAATACGTCACCACCCGCGTCGCCATGGGCATCCGCAGGAGCTGCTGCTGCACATGCGCGGAGTACTCCGTGTAAAGCCGCGGCTCCAGCTCCACCTCATAGTCGATCCGCAGCGCGGGCATGATGTTCTCCTCAAACGGATTGAAGAGATAGAACGCCTCAAAATCGCGGAAGTTCACATCCTGGATGTTGCCATGCATGATCTCCACCCGTGGCACATGATGCTTTTTCACCACATCTTGTGCAATGCGCGCCAGCTTCCCGCGCTGCTCCACGCCGGTGAAGTGGCCCTGCGTCGTCGTGGCGCCAATAAGGCAAAATTTCCCCGGACCGCAGCCGATGTCCAGCACCCGCGTGCCGGGCTGCACGACGAGCAGCTGCGCGGCAGTGCGGCACACATGCACTGGGCTCCAGTGGCAGGCGGACAGCCTGCCGATGGCCTCTGGAAAGATCAGGTCGAAGTCCTGGTCCTTCTTCGATTGCAGAAGCTCGCTGTCAGACGGGGTGCGGGATGAGGAGGTGCGTGTGGGGGAGGATTTGAGCATGACAGACCCTGAGATTGCATTTCAGGGGCCATGTGGCCCTGCAGACGCTCCAGCCCTTGTACCTCAAGGCCTCCAGCGCCAGGGCAGTTTGGGGTTGATTTCCACCAGCTGCCCTTGTGTGCAAATTCTGCACTTGCAGGTGGCACTCTGTGCAACGTTGTTCCGCCTGCATGGAACCCGCCAACATCCACATCCTGGTCCTCGATCGTGATGCCGCCTCCGCCCGCGTCATCCGGGATGTGCTGGCCAAGGTCGGCTACCGGGTCTCCGTCTCCTCGCATGAGAGCGATGCGCTCAATCTCGCTGCCGGCGAGCTCTTCAATGTCGTCGTCAAATCCTTCGACGCGCAGCGCATCGACGCCGTCGCGCTCATGGAAAAAGTGCGCGGCATCACGCCGGACACGCAGTTCATTTTCCTCAGCGACAAAGGCACCATCCACACCGCCGTGGAGGCCATGCGCAAAGGCGCGTTTGATTACCTCTCCAAGCCCGTCAACGCCGCGCAGCTCGCCGAGTCCGTCCGCAAGGCCCTGGATCATCAGTCGCTGGTGGCCGAAGACCAGCAGATCAAGCAGCGCCTGCGCCGCCGCTCAGACCCCGACATCTTCGCCGGCAGCAGCGCCGCCATGAAGGACATCAGCCGCCTCATCCAGCAGATCGCCCCCACGGATGTCACCGTGCTCATCGGCGGCGAGAGCGGCACCGGCAAGGAGGTCGTCGCACGTGCCATTCACGAAAAAAGCCGTCGCAAATCCCAGCCCTTTATCGCCGTGAACTGCGCCGCGCTGCCGGAGAACCTGATCGAGGCGGAGCTCTTCGGCCATGTGCGCGGTGCCTTCACCGGCGCTGTCAGCGACCGCAAAGGCCGCTTCCAGCTCGCGCAGGGCGGCACCTTGTTTCTCGATGAGATCGGCGATCTCTCGCGCAAAGGCCAGGGTGATCTCCTCCGCGTGCTCGAAGACGGCACCTACCGCCCGGTGGGCAGTCATAAAATCGAGCGCGCCAACGCCCGCATCATCGCCGCCACCAACAAAGACCTCGAAGCCGAGGCCGTCACCGGCGGCACCTTTCGCGAAGACCTTTTTTACCGCCTCAACATCGTCTCCGTGACGATGCCCCCGCTGCGCGAACGTGCGGAGGACATCGCCCCGCTCGTGAAATCCTTCACCGACCACTTCTGCACCAAGCACCGTCGGCGGCCCAAGAAATTCAAAGCCGAGGTGCTCAGCCTTTTTCAAACCCTGCGCTGGCCCGGCAACGTCCGCCAGTTGCGCAATCTGGTAGAGCGCCTCGTCGTCACCGTGCCGCACGCCGCCATCGGCCTGGATGATCTGCCACCGGCCCTGCACCAGGGCCGGCGCGAGCCGAACGCCATCGCCATCCAGCCCGGCATGACCCTCGCCCAGGTGGAGGCCGAGCTCATCCGCCAGACGCTGCTCAAAGTCACCTCCAACCGCGAAGAAGCCGCGCAGGCCCTCGGCATCAGCCGCCGCGCCCTGCAGTACAAAATCCAGCGCTACCGGCTCACCAAGCTGCCCAAGCAGACAGCCCGGCCCACAGCCTGAGTCCCTACGCTTCGACACTGTAGACCTGCACCCGCCCCATGGCCTCCCACTTCCCGGGCTTCACCTTTCCGGGGCCGGTGATTACCGTGGCGATCATGCTCTTGCCATCCGCCGTGAAGCGCGCACGCGTCATGCGTGACTTGGTGTCCATGGATGAAACAAGGCTGCCATCCGAAGCGCTGAAGAGCGCGGCATTCCACGTTCCCTGCGCCTGACGGCCCGCCATGAGAAAGTGCTTTCCATCCGGGTGAAACGCCAGCGTCTCCATGAGGCCGGAGCCGTGCTGACCGTCCTTGATCTGATCCATCTTCTTGCCTGCGCGCCAGTCCCAGCGCTGCCAGGTCATCTTGCCATTGCCCGCCATGGGATCTCCCATCGGTCCCATACCACAACCTAGCAGGGCATTGCCATCCGGTGAAAAGACGAGGCTGTAGATGCCACCGGAATAGTGATGAGATTTCGTGGTGCCCCAGGAGGTGAAATCGGGAGATGTCCACTGCGACACCGGCTTGCCATCCTTGGCCTGCACATCCCACACGCGCACCTCGCCCATCATGTTTGCCGCAGCGAGTTGTTTGCTGTCCGGACTGAAGGCGCAGCTCAGCACCGGCGGAGTGTGGCTGTAGCTGGCCACCAGCGCGCCGCTGGCGGTGTCATACACGCGCACGGACGGCTCGCTCTCCGCCGCAGGCTCATACTTCCAGCCCCCCGCGATGTACTGCCCCGTCACACTGGCCACACGCGTGCCATCGGGCGACAGCGCCATCTGCCAGCTCCAGAATGAGTGCGCCTTCACCTCACGGATGCATTTGCGTGTGGCCACGTCATGCCACAGCAGCGTGCCGTCATACCCGGCGGAGATGAGCGTCTTGCCATCCGGCAGCAGCACGCAGCCGCTGGCGTAGGAGCTGTGCTTCTTTTCAAACACCTCCTTCTTCCCAGTCGCAGTTTCCACCGCATGCACGCTTCCATCCATGCAGGCGGCGTAGGCCTGTGCGCCATCCGGCGTGGTCGCCAGTCCCAGGACGGCAAAGGGCATCTCGTATTGTTTGGTACGGGTGAGTTTCATGGGCGGTCTCAGGCGAGGATGTCGCGGATCGGCTCCGCCTTGTTTTCCACGCGGTGGAAGGTGGGCATGCCGGGCAGGTCATACTCCGCATACGGATCAATGCCCAGCGCCGTGAAGATGGTGGCGAAGAGATTCTGCTCGCTGTACGGTTTTTCGATCACGTCCACGCCGTCCACATCCGTCGCACCCGTGACCACGCCGCGCTTCAGGCCGCAGCCCGTCATCATCATGCTCCAGGCGTTGGGGTAGTGCTCGCGACCGCGCGCCGCGTTCATCCACGGACTGCGTCCAAATTCGCCCATCGCAATCACCAGCGTGGAGTCCAGCAGCCCGCGCTCTTCGAGGTCGTTGACCAGATTGAAAACCACGTGGTCCAGCTCCGGCACAAGCATCTGATGGATCTCGTGATTGAACACATGATTGTCCCAGTTCATACCATTGGCCACCATCACAAACGGCGCACCGTTTTCCACGAGGTGCCGCGACATCAGCGCATGCTGCGCAAAACTTCCCGGTCCATAGCGCTCGCGATCCTTGGCCGGCAGTTTGTTCACGTCAAAGAGGTCCGCGCTCGCGCTCAGGCCCTTCATTCGCTCAAACGCAGCGTTCTGGCTGCGCGCCACCGCGCTGCCGCGGTCACGCTCATACTTCGAAGTCAGAAACTTGCGCAAAGTCTCACGCGATTCCTTGTCATGCTGCGGGATGCTCTCCCCTTCCTTCTGCAAAAACTGCGTGTAGTCCCCGCCCAGCCGCACCGGCGCATACTCCGCGCCGAGCCAGCCCGCCCAGTTGCCCGCCTTGAAGCCTTCAAATTCATTGCCTCCGGGCACAGGATCGAGAAAGATGAAGTTCGGCAGTTTGGAATCCAGCTGCCCCATCGCCTGCGCCAGACTGCTGCCCAGCGTGGGCCGCGTGAAGCCCGCACGCTCCGGACTGCCGCGCTGCAGCAGATTGATCGCCTGCAGATGCTCCGGCTGGTTCGTCTTCATGCTGCGCACCAGATTCAGCTTGTCCGCGATGCTCGCGCACTTCGGCATGAGCGATGAAAAATGGATGCCCGGAATCTTCGTCGGCATGCTGCCAAACGGCCCGTTCCCCGGACTGCCCGGCTTCGGATACCACGTCTCAAACTGGCTCGGTGCCCCGCACAGCCACAGCAGGATGCAGTGCTTCTGCGCCTTCTTCGTCTCCTCCGCAAACACCGGATTCTGAAACAGCCCCGTAAAGCTAGCCGTGCTCGCCAGCGCCCCGCCCGTCAGTCCCTTCAAAAAAAGCCGCCGGTGCAGCGTGTGCTCATTCGTCGGGCAGCGGGGGTGGGGATCGCGGAGATTCATCAGGGGAAAAAAGGGCGTTCGAGCACTGGGGAAAATACACCCTTCGCATCCCATTTTTAGCACCGATTTCTCACGCTTCGAACCTTATTCCCCCTCCCTGCCCGCATCCTTAATCTGCAAAAAAGAACAGGTCACACAGTACCGGCCCAGCCTTGCATATCCATGCCTCCCGCCGTATTCGGCAACATTGGCCCTAAAGATGCAGCCGGGCACCCGATGCCTCACGATTGATGTGGCGCCAGCCCCCTCCCCTGCACCTCCTTATGATTCTCCACGCCACCTGCCAGATGACAGTCGAAACCGAGATCCCTTCGGCTGCAGTTCTGATGATCGAACCGCTCTCAGGCATCGCTCAAACGATCCTCAAAAGCTCGGTCTCCACCTTCCCCCCCACTCCCTACACCACCGCGATCGACACATTTGGCAATGCCAGCCAGCGTTTGATCCTGCCTCAGGGCCTCTGCACCATCACGGCAGACATCACCGCAGACGTCCCCGACCAGATCGACATCCATCCCACAGCATCCTTCACACCCGTTCAGGATCTTCCGGACAATGTCCTGCACTACCTTCTGCCCAGCCGTTTTTGCCAGAGCGACCTGCTGCTGGACATGGCGACCAGAATCATTGGCAACGCGCCCCCCGGCTATGAACAGGTGGCGGCCATCCGAGACTGGATCCACTACAACATCCAGTACAAATACGGCACCAGCGGCCCCACCTCCACAGCGATGGACACAGCCTCAAGTCTTCAAGGCGTCTGCCGCGACTACGCACATCTGGGCATCTCCCTGTGCCGTGCCCTGCGCATCCCCGCACGCATGGTCTCAGGCTTCCTTTATCAGCTCGACCCCATGGATCTGCATGCATGGTTCGAGGCCTTTGTGGGCGGGCGCTGGTATACCATCGACGCCACTCAGAAGGAGGCACGAGGCAACCGTATCATTCTCGCCTACGGCCGTGATGCAGCGGACATCGCCCAGATGAGCGAATACGGCAATGTGCAGATGAAAGGGATGAATGTGCAGGTCGAGGCCCCGGCCTTTTATTGAGGCCGCCCTCATTACGGGGGCACCTGCCCCCCATGCCAGCCCCAGCTTAGGCGTTCACTGCAGCCGTAAAGACCACCAGTGATCGCGCCTGTATCCGGTATTTTCCACCCTTTCTGCGGCGCGCTACACCCGCCTTTTCCTGGGTCGTCAGCCGCAGTTTCCAAGGCACGGAACCACCGGTGGGCGGCAGCACAAAATCAAGGTCCTCATGGTGTGCGTTCAGCAGCACGCAGACGGAGTCACCATTTCTCGGCGCGCCTGTCTCGTCCGTTTCCGTGCTGTTGCCCCCCGCCAGCACCATCCCGAAGCAGCGTACAAAGCCCGCGTTCCAGTCCTCTTCGGTCATCTCATTCCCTGCGGTGTTCCACCACGCCACATCCTTGGGCAGCCCTTCTCCCACGGGTTGCCCGGTGAGAAACGTTTTCCGTGAGAGCACGGGATGTTCAGCCCGCAGGGCAATGAGCTTGATGACAAACTCACGCAGGCGCCTCACCTCTTCATCCTCATCCCCCCAGTTCAGCCATGAGATTTCATTGTCCTGGCAGTAGGCGTTGTTCGTGCCTTTTTGTGTATGCCATCGTTCGTCTCCGGCCAGCAGCATCGGCGCCCCCTGGCTGAGAAAAAGAGTGGCCAGGAAATTGCGCGCCTGACGGAACCTCAGCGCCTTGATGCCCTCGTCGTCCGTTTCCCCCTCAGCCCCGCAGTTCCAGCTCGCGTTGTTGTTGTCCCCGTCGCGGTTGTCCTCACCGTTGGCCTCGTTGTGTTTGCAGTCATAGCTCACCAGATCACGCAGGCAGAATCCGTCATGGCATGTCACAAAATTCACGCTGGCATGCGGACTCCGCCCGCTGTGGTCGTACAGATCCGCGCTGCCCGTCAGTCGCGCCGCCAGTTCGCCTGCCGTTCCCATCCCTTTCCAAAACATGCGCACTTCATCGCGGTAGCGCCCGTTCCATTCCGCCCATCCGGTCGGGAAATTGCCCACCTGATAGCCGCCCATGCCCACATCCCACGGCTCCGCGATCAGCTTGACCGTGGACAGCACCGGATCCTGCCCGATGGCGTCAAAGAAAGAGCCCAGCTTGTCCCAGCCTTGCAGCTCCCGTGCGAGAGCGCTTGCCAGATCAAAGCGGAAGCCGTCCACATGCATTTCAATCACCCAGTACCTCAGGCTGTCCATCAGCAGCCGCAGGCCCGCCGGGTGCTGCATGCTCAGCGTGTTCCCGCAGCCGCTGAAGTCTTCGTAGTAGCGCGCCGACTCCGGGGACAGCCGGTAATAAGAGGCATTGTCGATCCCCCGAAATGACAGCGTGGGCCCCAGCTGGTTTCCCTCGGCCGTGTGGTTGTAAACCACGTCGAGGATCACCTCGATGCCTGCACCATGCAGCCGCTTCACCATCCCCTTGAACTCGCGCATGGCCTCATGCGGATCAGCCGTGGAGGCATAGCCCGGTTCAAAGGCGAAGAACGACAGCGTGTTGTACCCCCAGTAGTTGGAAAGCCCCTTCTCCAGCAGATAGGAATCGTCCAGATGATGATGAACTGGCAGCAGTTCGATGGCCGTGACGCCAAGGCTTTTGATGTAATCCATCACCTCGTCGGAGGAAAGCCCCGCATAAGTGCCACGCAGGTGCTCCGGGATCGTCTCATTGAGCTTGGTAAACCCCTTCACATGCAGTTCATACACGGAGGTCCGGTACCATGGCGTGCGCGGTGCCTTGTCTTCACCCCAGTCAAAGGCCGGATCAATCACCATGCCCAGCGGCGCATAGGGCGACGAGTCACGGGAGTCAAAGGTGAGATCCTTCTCCTCCGCATCGAGCTCATAGCCAAACAGTTCCGCCTTCCACTCCTGCAAGGGCCTCCCGATCGCACGTGCGTAGGGATCCAGCAGGAGCTTGTTGGCATTGAAGCGGTGGCCGTTCTGCGGCTCATAAGGTCCGTGCACACGGTAGCCATACAGCTGCCCGGCCTTCAGCCCGGGCACAAAACCATGCCACACCTGGTTCGTCCGCTCCGGCAGCACGATCCGTGTTTCCGCATGACCGTTTTCCGCGTCAAAAAGGCAAAGCTCCACCCGCGTCGCATGGGCGGAAAACAGGGCGAAATTGACTCCCTCCTCAGTCACCGTGGCCCCCAGCGGCGTAGGAACCCCAGGGAGAACAAGGTTTGAGGCGACATTGACCGGCGTTACATCAGTGGAAGAAAAATCTGGAGGCACATGCGTCCATCGACCCACACTCCTCTTCTGGATGTCTGAGATTGTAAAACAGACCATTCACCCCTCCCGACCAATTCATACAACCGGTGACCTCCGCCTCGGCGATACCAGTGCAAAGACGCTCCCCGCGATTTTTTCCCCCACACTTTCTCCCTCCATTTCAATGCCTGACAATTCCAGCAATCCGCACCCTTCAAACAAACCCTTGGTGGATGTTTTGTTGGACAAGGCCGGCATATTAAAGCCCGGAGACTCAGTGCAGACCGCAGGTGAAAAAATGCGGGCAACAGGCCAGGACAGCATGCCTGTCGCAGAAAACCGCCGCCTCGTTGGCATGGTCAATGACCCCAACCCCGACCAGCACGCCACCCGCTTCGGGCATGATCCCTCCCGCACGTTGGTGTCGGAGAGCATGGATAAAAAAATCTTGTACTGCTTTGAAGACGAAGACTGCGCCACCGCTCTCCGCCGGATGGATGAAAACAATGTCAACACCCTTCCCGTCATGGATCGAGACATGAAATTGGTTGGCATCGTCAGTCGGGACGATATCGCAGAAGGGGCTGCCACCCAGCAAAGCTAGGGCAGGCGTTCAGGAGTGTCATCGCCGTAGAACCACCAAGGTCATTGCCGTCTGAAAAGGCTCGGCTTTCGCAAACGTCAAGGCATCGCCAGAAACTCCGCGCTCGTCACCAGCGCCCACAGCAGATCCCGCGTCGCCTCCGCCGGGTGCGCGGAGTTCGCGTTCACAAACACCGCCGCCTTCTCCAGCTCATCCGGATCAGGTGCCCTTCCATACACCGCCTGAAACGCCTCCTTCACCCGGCTGCCAGCTTCGGGCAGCGCGGTCAGCCTGGCGATGATCCCCGGCTGCGCCGCCTGCAGCAGCGCCGTCATTGTCGGCGATCCCGACAAAAACTGCGCCTGCTGAAACGTCGCGTTGTAATCCTTCGGCAGCACATCCGGCATCACCGTCACCACCTGCCGGCGGAACTCATCATCATTCGGCGGCAGCCCCATGGCCACGCGCCACGAGCGCGCCAGCTGCTCCGCCGTCAGCGGTCTCTCCTTCATTCCCGCAAACAGCTCCGGTGCCGCATCCGTAACTCCTAGCGCATACACCCGGCTGCGCACGATCTCCCGCACCACCCGCTTCGTGTCGTAGTTGTGGGAGGCAAAATCCTGCGCCAGCCACTCCAGCAGTTCGGGATGGCTCGGCGTGTTGCGCTCGTTGATCTCATCCGGCGGGTTCACGATCCCCCGCCCCGTCAGCGCCGCCCACATGCGATTCACAAACGCGCGCGCCAGCAGCGGATTGTCCTGCGTCGCCGCCTCTGCAAACGCCTCACGTCGCGAATACTTCGGCACACGCACCGCCGCCTTCGGGTCTTCATACATCTCCGGCCCGTCATTCTCCTTCGTCTCCCCGCCCGGCCACACTTCCGGCAGCGTCCGCCCCGTCAGCAGCGTCACCACCGCCGGCTGGGATTCCTTCTTCAAATTGGTAAAGTTCATGTACCCGCCCACCGCACTCTCCGCCACTCCGGTGCTCGCATCCACATTCTTGCCCCGGTTAAAGGCGGCCACCAGCCCCCAGTAGTGCGCCTGCTTGATCTCCCGCGCCAGCGGGTGGTCATGGCACTGCGCGCAGTCGATCTTCGTCCCATACACCACCGGTGCCACCGCCTCGGCGATCTTCTGAAAGTCGTTCTTCCGCTCAAACAAAAACCACGCCGCACCCTTGCGCTCCGGCGCTGGGTCAGGCCGTGCGCACAGCACATCATACACCACCTCGTTCCAAGGGCGGTTGTCCTTGAAAGCCCTCTCCAAAAAAGTCCACCAGCCCGAGCCCTTGCGCCTCCCGTCCGGATTCCCACGCGTCAGGCGACCCATCAAAAACGTGTCCCACAACTCCCGCATCCGCACCGCGTACTCCGGTGCCGCGAGCAGCTTGTCGATCAGCGCATCCCGCTGCGGAGCCGCGACAAAGGCCGCCAGCTCCGCCTGCGTGGGGATGCGCCCCGCGAGATCCAGATACACACGCCGGCACCACACCGCATCCGTCACCGCCGCCGCAGGCTTCACGCCCGCACGGGCCCAGCCTTCCGCGATCAGCGTTGAGATGGCTTCTTCACCCGAGCCAAACTGCCGCTCCAACTTGGGCTGCGCCTTCTCCACCACCACCGGATTGGCAGGCAGCGCAGAGATCCATTCCTTCACCGCCGCGCGCTCCGCATCGCTGAGCTGCTTCTTCGGCGGCATGTGCGGGTCCGCACCCTTCTCCAGACTCGTAAACAGTGCACTCTCCTCCGGCTTCCCCGCCGTCACCACCACCCCGTCATCACCGCCTTTGATCACCATCTCCGGCGTGTCCAGCTCCAGCCCGCCCTTCTGCTCCAGCACCCCGTGGCACTTCACACAGTTCTCATCCAAAATCCGCCGAACCTTCCCGGACCACAGCGCCGCTGCATCCGCCGCCGAAGCAGCACGGTTGGCGGTCAGTGAGAGGCAGAGAAATGGAAGAACGAGGGAGCGATGCAGCATGCAGAGTAAAAACACTAGATGGGGGTGCAAAAACTACACCACTCAGCCGCGTTTCTTGCGTCAAATTTCCCTCTGTGCATCAGCGCCATGACCGCGCAACCAAGCCCTGCTTTTCATTTGCCACCCCATAGGGATTGGCTAATAAGAACTTTTATGAGACAATCCATTCTCGCTCTGCTTTTGTCCTTTGCCGCTGTCAGTGGCGCTCTCTCGCAGGAACCTTTGCCTGCTGAAATAATCACGCTGAAACAGAGCTTCGAAACAAGGGTCCTCCAGGAGGCAGACACATTGCGAACCACCCTCATGGTGCCCATCGAGCAGCGTTATTTCGACGCTCTCACCCGTGGATTAAAGGTGGCGCAGCAGAGCGCCGACCTCAAAGAAGCGCAGAGTTTCACATCTGAGATTGCGCAGTTGGAGTCCTTCAAAAATGCCCCCGGCACGCGAGTGACAGCCCCGGTGGAAAATCCACCTCCCGGCCTCGGCAAGCTCCGGCGCATCTATCTCTCCGAAGTCTCGAAGTATGAGTCTGAAGTCCACCGCCGCCTCGCCCCCTTGTTCAAAAGCCAGCACACCGCATTGTTGAACCTCTCCAAGGAATACACCCGCAAAGGCGACCTTGCTGCCGCACAGACCGCCATCCTGGAGCAGAATCGCGTGCAGATCGCCACCTGCCACATCACGGACGGTCAATCGAAAGTCCTTCGCAATGGAGCACTCTGCTACCTGAACCGTGACTACGTTTGGGCCAATGTACCCGCCGAGCTGCAGGACCTAAAGTTCAACATCACCACGGGTGGGCTCCCGCAGAGCTTTGTGGTGGATGTCATCCGCCCAGGCATGGTTTACGTGGCCATTCCAACTGAAAAAGAACACCGCGATGCTGCGGAGCCGCAGCTCCTGACCCTGGGCTTCCAACTCACCCCGCTCAACTTTCTGCAGACTCCGCGCGGTGGGAACGGCATGCTGGTTTACAGCAAGTTCGTCATCCAAGGCTTCAAGCTGGCCGAAAGCCCCAAGACCTGGTCAGGCTACATCGTCATCGGCAATCTCGAATAACCCTCGCACACCTGCCTGGCCTGCCGCCCCCCTCAGGGAAATAGGACAAACAGGCCATCTAAAACCTATCCGTCCCATCCCCATCAGCACCCACACTCCTCATTCGCCATTCTGATTTCGTCATTCGTCATTTCACCCTCCCTACCGCGTTTCCTTCAGCCCGCGAGCCTTGTCGATGAGCTGCAGAAACTCGCCGCGATATCCCTGCTTGTCCGCGCCCTTTCCATCCAGCGCGAGTCTCCGCACCGTTTCCCAGCTCAGCGTACCTTTGTAGCTGGAGTCGCGCAGCAGCAGGCCAAAGCCCGCCACCGCCGCGCTGAATTTGAATTCCTCCGTGCTCGCCGTGAGCGTCTTGCCCTCGTCCTTCGTCGGCACCTCAATCAGCTTGCTCAGATCACTCTCAGGCTCTTTGTAGCGCAACTTCACCGTCATCATTTCACCACTCTTTGCCGCCTCCGCCAGTTGCGCAGGCGAGATCGCCGGAGCCTGATACTTCAAGCTGTCCACCGCAGGCCGCCCCTCCCCACCTGCGGGCAGATTCGCAGGCACCACTTCATACAAAGCCACCACGCTGTGCCCCGCGCCGATCTCTCCGGCGTCCTTGGTGTCATCGTTAAAATCCTCCTTGGCCAGCAGGCGGTTTTCATAGCCGATGAGACGGTAGCTGCGCACCGCCGCCGGATTAAACTCCACCTGGATTTTCACATCCTTCGCGATGGTCACCAGCGTGCCGCTCATCTGCTCCACCAGCACCTTGCGCGCCTCGCTGAGGCTGTCGATGTAGGCGTAGTTGCCGTTGCCTTTGTCGGCCAGGGTTTCCATGGTGCGGTCCTTCAGATTGCCGCTGCCAAAGCCCAGCACGCTGAGAAACACACCGCTCTTCGCCTTGTGCTTGATCAGTTTTTCCAGCTCCTCCGGCGAGCTCACGCCCACATTGAAGTCACCGTCTGTGCAGAGGATCACGCGGTTCACCCCGCCTTTGATGAATCCGGCCACCGCCTGCTCATACGCCAGCTTGATCCCCGCGCTGCCATGCGTGCTGCCACCCGCGCTGAGGCGACTGATCGCCGCCAAAATCTCCTCCTTCCTCTCCCCACCCGTGGGCGGCAGCACCACACCGCTGCTTCCCGCATACACCACCATCGTCACGCGGTCCCCTTCCACCAGCTGTTCCGTCAGCATCCGCAGAGACTGCTGCACCAGCGGCAGCTTCGTCGGCTCATTCATCGAGCCCGACACATCCACCAGGAAGACCAGGTTGCTCGCCTTGCGGTCCTTGTCCAATTCACGGCCCTTGATCGCAATGCGCGCCAGCCGGTGCACCGGTTGCCACGGGCACGGCGCCAGCTCCACACGCACCCCAAACGGTTCCTTCGCATCATGCGCGGGGCCTTCCTCAGAGGTGGGGAAATAATTCACCAGCTCTTCAATGCGCACCGCATCCGGCGGAGGGATCATGTTCTGGTTCAAAAAGCGCCGCACGTTCGCATACGAGGCGGTGTCCACATCGATGGAGAGCGTGGACAGCGGCTCCCGCGCCACCTCCTTCATCTCATTCTCGATGATCCGCGTGTAGCTCTCGCCAGCGCTCGGCTGCCTTTGCGGCTCGGTCTTGCGCTCCTCAGTCATCACCAGGTTGCCGAAGTAGAAGGCATCCGTCTTCTCATCTTTGCCCATGACAGCACTCCCGCCAGGCACCGGCACCTTCGCTTCATCAGTCACAGACGCATTCGCCAGCATCAGCCCCGATTGCACCGTGCTCAGCTCCGCCACCGGTGCGGCGGAAGGCAATGGGATCGCATTGGCCCCAGCCGCCCCAGCCTGCGGATTCTGCACCACCGCTGAAGTCGAGTTAAAGACCATGATTTCGCCCGTGCCGATCATAGGCACTGCGCCAGGATTGCTCGCGGCAGCGGCGGCCACTTTCACGGGCTCGTTCAGATCTACGTAGGACGTCGGCCCAAGATTCGTATTCACCCCCAAGGTCAGCTGCTGAATGTCATTCATGCCATAGCCACCCAGGTTGCCGGAGTTCTGATTGAGTCCGCCGCCGTTGGCAAGCGAACCCATGTTTTTGATGAAGCTATAGTTAAGGCTCACGCTCGCAGGCACGGAGTCAGGCGCTACGGTGGCACTCAGCGCAGGACTCTGGAAGGCATTCGTGCTTTTGCTGGCACGGCCCCCATTCTCGCCGAAGTCGTTGCCACGCCACACGTAGTTGCTGTCATAGCCGATCGAGACCGTCATGCCGAGGTCACCGCTCACCGGAGCCGGACCACTCGGCTTTTGAGGAACAGGAGCCGCTCCTGCCACAGGCTTTGCAGCCGGCTCCGCAGGCGAAGCGCTTGCCAAAACGCCACCGCTCAAAGTGAGCGCCCCGCCAGCATTGCGCTTCACCTGTGATTTCCCACCTAGGATCACCTCCCCCGTCGGTGCAAAGCCATCTCCACTCTGAATCATCGCACCACCGGACACATTCAACGTGCCGCGATTGACTGCAGTTCCTCCCGTGTAGTTGGTGGCCCCATTGAGGACCAGCGCACCTGCTCCAGTCTTGGTGAGACCTCCATCACCGGTCACCCGCTCCCGAAGAGTGACGCCATCCCTTGTGGGGCCTGAAACAGTGCCTGAAATGGTGACCGCCCCCGCCTGCTCAGGTGCTGCCATGCTATACCACACCTTGTTGGCGTCGTAGCCGGTAAAGGCAATGATGCCGAGGTCATCGTTCACGGCAGCAGGAGCGCCTGCCACCACCGAATTCACAGACGGCCTCAAGCTGCCACCATTGATCGTCGTTTGACCGGTATAACGCACCGAACCAATCACCTCCGGCGCCCCCACATCGCTCCTGCTCAGGGTCGTTCCAGCCACAACATTCCCACCCCACAGCGAATTCGACCCCTGGATGTCTGGGTTCGAAAACGCTCCCGCCGTGTCTCCAACAATATACCTGTTGGCAGCCATGTAGTTCCTGATGTCAGACTCTTGGCGAGGGGAAATCTTGAGTCCCTCAGGCTCCGCCGGTGCCACCACGTCCTTAGGCAGCCCGGAAATCATCACCACCTCCCCCGTGGGCGGACTCGTCTTCATGAGACCAAGTTGCGAAGTTCCCATCGCACCACTGTTCGCATGTGCGACAGGCGTCGAAGGCACCGCCGTACTGCCCGTGGCGATCATCGTCCCCGCTCCGGCGAGCCCGCCTGGCTGCACGGCACTGGCATCGCCGACCGCAGGCGCATCAGACATGGCGACACCCGAGGTCCGACCGAATGTGAACGAAGACTGGCTCGCAGGAGCTTTTGCACCGGGAGCATAGTCGAGCTCACGAGTCACAGTCATAGTCGCTGGCGCGTCCTTCATATCCACACGCACTTTCATGCCGTTCCCATTGAAAACAGCTGCCTGCATCTCACTCACCCCGGAGGCATCCCCGAGTGTCGCAGGATTCCCAGCAAGGCTCTGCCCCCCTGGCAAAAGTCCGCCGAGAAGCTGCTGATCCGCCGCCGAAATGGAACTGCTGTCTCGGGAGTCATTGAGCTCCGAACTGGCAGCCGTGGCAAAAGAAATCAGCCCCGGTGAATTCGTCTCTACCTCCTGAGGCAACGGGATCCATCCGTATGAAGGGAACCCGATGCCAATGCCTTTGAAGTACTTGTCCCCGTCAGGGATAAGGCGGAACGACGAAACAAAAGGCATGCTTCGCTGTTGCAGGAATGCATCGAGCGTAAGAGGAGCACCTGCTTGAACCAAGATGCTGCCAGTGCTTCCATTCGCGGCTTTCACCACTAGCAAGGCACTGCCACGGTTGTGCAATCCCACATCTCCAAAGGCCACGCTCGACTCATAATCCGCCAGCGAAGCCCCTGCGGGGAGAGAAACCAGCTCCAACGAGTTCGCATTGGGCATCGATGGAATCATCTCATGCTGCCAGTAATGAGACAACCAGGGCTCGCTTAGAATGCCGCTGAGCGAGATCCAGTGATTTTTGAAAAGGCTCAGGCGTCCCTGCCGAGAATCAGGCTCCGTATGCAGTCCAATAAATCCAAACTCATTCCTGAATTCCCTCCCGTCATTCACGGTTGCCCATCCCTGACGCATCAGCATGCCACCAGATCCTACCACCACACCTCTCCCAGCCGCAGCCCCCGAAACAGCCCCCGCCGTGTCCATCTCCATCTTCTGCGCAATCACGCCCGACCCACCCACGCCACCCGCAGCAGGAATCCTGAACCCCTCAATGCCCCCGCCAAAGTCCAGGCCATACGCGTACTGATCCTGCACCTGCTTCAGCCGCTCCACATCTGCACGGCTCATCCCACGCTGCTCCGTGTTCAAGGCCAGCGCCGGGGCAGCCGCCGCCGGGGCGGCCACCGGCGCAGGCACGGGCGCTGCAGCCAGCTGTTTCGCAGCCTGCGGCTCCATTTTCACCAGCGCCTTGTTCTGCGCCTCCACCAGCCGCCGCGCCTCAGCCCCGTCATCCACTTTCCTCTTCGCCTCCGGCTTCGGCGCCAGTTGCACCTTGATAGCAGGCTTCTCCTCCACCACCACCGCCGCGAGATCACGCGCCGCCCTATTCTTCTCCGAGTACGTCTGCCACGTCCAAAACCCGCCCAGCACCGCGCACGCCGCCAGGGAGAGGCGCACGATGACCCCGAAGTTCCACCGAGTGGTCTTGGCAGCCTTGCCGCCTGCCTCCGGCTGTGGCGCAAGCGTCTCGCTTGCATCCGGCAATCGGGACGTTTGCCCTACAGGCTGCTTTGCCTGCGCCACCAGCCTCTCCCGCTGCTTGTCGGTCAGCGCCAGCGAATCATCCCGCAGTTCACTCAGCAAAAAGTCACAGAAGGCCTTCGTCTCATCCGCCTTCACTTTGTCCTGCGGATTCTCTAGCAGCGCCGCCTCCAGCTGCTGGCGTTCTTCGGCGCTGGCTTCATCCAGCGCCCAGGCGGTGATTTGTTCCGGTTTCATGGCAAAAAATAAATAAGAGGGTTTAAGCGATGGCGTGTTTCAGTTTCACCGCCGGCGGCGCGTCATGGTCCTTCCACTTCGTCTTCAGCGCGGCCACCCCGTGGTGGATCAGGTAGCCCACGTTCCCGATGCTCGTCTGCATCGCCGCGCTGATCTGCTGGTAGTCCAGTCCTGCGATGAACTTCAGCCGCACCGCCTCGCGCTGTCGCACGGGCAGGGTTTCGATGAGTTCCCGCAGCGCCGTGGCGGTCTCCCGCTGCTCCATCGCGTCATTCGGCGCGGGATCAGCGGACGTTTCCAGATCGAGAGTTTCGGTTTCCATAACAACGAGGCGTTGATGTTTGCGGTGATGGTCCAGGGCACGGTTTCGGCACACGGTGAAGAGCCAGGGGGCGAGCCGCTCGTGGTCGAGAGTGGCGAGGTGCTGACTGAGCTTCACAAACACGTCCTGCACGATGTCCCGCGCATCCTCCAGATCCCCCGTGTAACCATGCGCATAGCGGATGAGGGGCCGCTCGTAGCGCTGCAGGGTTTCAAGAAAGAGGTCGTGCGATTCGCTCATGGGAGTGTGTTCGGCGGGCATCACGGCTGACATTCCCGCATCTTGGGAGAAATTTTCACGAATGGCGAGATCGAACCTCAAAGCCCCTGCCCCGCTCCCAGCCTAAAAGAGAATCCGAACCCTGAACACACCGAATCCACGAATTCCGAAGCCTGCCTTTGAGCTTCCGCACATCCCGTCTCCACCTTTCCAATTAGCCCCCCATTCCACGCCCAAAACACCCACGGCAAACTCCGCACCTCGCATCTTGCGGCGAAGCGCGAGAGAGCGGCATGATCGCCCCGCCATGCATCCGAGTTCGTGCAGGCACGGATCAACCTACCCCTCTGGAGTTGCCTTCTAAAAGTGGTATCTGCCTCTTGGCAGAGATCAGTAGGTCGCCCGGCCGCCCGAGAGATCGAAGACAGCACCGGTAGTGAAGGAGCAGTCTTCGGAGGAAAGCCAGGCCACCATTGCCGCAGCCTCCTCCTTCCTCCCAAAGCGGTTCATGGGAATCTTCGACAGCATGTAGTCGATGTGCTGCTGCGTGAGCTGCTTGAGGATGTCCGTCTCGATCACCGCCGGAGTCACCGCATTGACGATGATGTTGCTGGTGGCGAGTTCTTTGCCGAGAGATTTGGTCAGCGCGACGACCCCCGCCTTGGAGGCGCTGTAATGGGCGGCATTGGGATTACCCTCCTTGCCGGCGATGGAGGCGATGTTCACGATCCGGCCATAGCCGTTTTTGAGCATGTGCGGCACCACGGCATGGCAGCAGTGGAAAGGGCCGTTCAAGTTGATCGCCATCACCCGCTGCCATTCGGCGGGGTCGGTTTCCCAAGTCTTGGCGTTTGTCCCGGCGATGCCCGCGTTGTTCACGAGGATGTCGATCTTGCCGAAAGCCCCGATGGTGGATGCGGCAGCGCTTTCCACCGATTCAATGCTGGTGAGGTCCACCACTGCGGTGTGCACTTGGCCCAGCGCGGAGAGCTCGGCCTTGGCGGCATCCAGGGCCGCAGCATCAATGTCCCAAAGGCAGACGCCCGCTCCTGAGCGCAGGAAGCGCTCTGCGATGGCGTGGCCGATTCCGCGTGCGCCACCGGTGACGATGGCAACTCTGTCCTTGAGGTCGATTTGATTCATGGGCAGAGCAATCGCACTCAGTCTTCCCAGACTTTCAGGAGTTCCACTTCAAAAATGAGGGTTTCATTGGCGCCGATGTCGATTCCCGCGCCGCGTTTGCCATAGGCGAGCTCCGAAGGAATGAAAAAGCGGTACTTGGCGCCTTCCTGCATGAGCTGCAGGCCTTCCGTCCAGCCTTTGATGACGCGCTTCAGCGGAAACTCCGCCGGTTCGCGTCCGGCAAGGTAGGAGCTGTCAAACTCCACGCCATTGAGCAGGGTGCCTCGGTAGTTCACCACCACGGTGTCTTTGGCCCTGGGACTCTTGCCCGTGCCTGGGGTGAGCACTTCATACTGCAGGCCGCTGGCGGTGGTGGTGATGCCATTTTTTTTGGCGTTTTCGGCTAGGAAGGCTTTGCCGGCTTCGAGGGCGGATTGGGACATGGGAAAATGGGTGAAAAGGGCGGGCTTCATCACCGCAAGCCAGGGCGCATGCAACCGCAAATCATGCGCAATGCGCCGTTGGTTTCGTCGAAATCCCTGCCACTTTGTCTGCGTATCTTAGATACCCCCAATTCTCCTCTTTCATGCTTCGCCGCCTCATCCTTGCGTCCATCGCCCTTCCCTCCCTGCTGACCGCTGCCGAGCGCGGCCAGGACGCCTACAACCAGCGCATCCTGCCCCTGCTGCAAAAGTACTGCTACGACTGCCATGGCGACGGCACGGACAAGGGCGACTTTGCCCTGGATGAATATCCGGAATATTCGAAGCTCATCGGCGACAAGGTGCTGTGGGACCACACACGTCAGCAGCTTGTCACGCACGTGATGCCTCCGGAGAAAAAGGAGAAACCTCCGCTCAATGAGCGCGATGAGATTGTGGCATGGATCGACAACACCGTCTTCTGGTTCGACCCGCAGAAGATTGATCCCGGCCACATCACCTATCGCCGCCTGAACCGCACAGAATATAACAACACCATCCGGGATCTCGTGCTGGTGGACATGAAGCCCGCAAACGAATTCCCGCCGGACGACACCGGGTACGGCTTCGACAACATCGGCGATGTGCTCAGCATCTCGCCCATGCTGATGGAAAAGTACATTCGCGCCGCCAATGCCGTGGCAGCCAAGGCGCTGGACACCTCCCACGTGGAGCGGCTGGACATGGAACTGGGCGCTAAAAAGTTCTGGAACCAGAAAGGCGAAACAAAGGAGTGGGGTGGGATCCGCTGGTTTCACAGCAATGCAGATGCGGCTACGAAATTCACCGCGCCCGCCAGCGGCAACTACAAGCTTAAATTTCACCTCTCCGCGACTCAGGCCGGCCCGGACGCCGCCAAGGTCATGCTGCGCGTGGATGACAAAGAGCTCGGAACCTTTGATGTCACGGCCCCCTATCACGGCGATAAAGGCCCGTGGCAGAAGATCCAGCAACTTGTCCCGCTCAAGTCGGGAGATCACAAGATTGTGGTTCGGTTTTTGAATGATTTCGCAGACCCGCAGAATCCGGACCCGGACAAGCGAGACCGCAACCTGGCGCTGGAAAAGATCGAGATCGAAGGGCCGGATGGCCTGCTGCCGCCACGTGGCACGCGGCTGGTGCAGTGGCTGCTGGATGGCAAGCCCGCGGGCCTGCCTGCGATCAACCTTAGCGGCGAAGATTTTGAAAACGGCCAGGGCAATGCCTCGCGAGACACGGGCACCATCGAACTGCCTTCGAACGGCTATGTGAAGCATCACCTGGATCTGGCCAATGCTGGCAAATACCGCCTCATCATCAAGGCGGGCGCACAGCAGGCAGGCGGGGAGCCGGCGAAATTTGATGTTCGAATCGGTGGCAAAAATGCAGGCTCGTTCTCCATCACCGCAAAGGACCAGACCCCGCAGACCTTCAAGACCGAAGTCGAGCTCCCGGCCGGCAAGCACGAAATCCAGGTGTGGTTTCTGAATGATTACTACGATGAAAAAACACACGAGGACCGAAACTTCTGGCTGCATCAGCTTACCGTGGAAGGGCCCACAGGCCAGCCCGCAGGCATTGCGGCAACGGACGTGCCAGGACTGGTGGACAAACTGGGCCAGCGCCTCTTCCGCCGTCCCCTGCGCGATGCTGAAAAGGCGAAGTGGCACAGCATCGCTGACCTCGGACTGAAAGAAAACCTGCCCCCGCTGGAGGCCATGGGCTACGTGTTGCGCGGCATGCTGATGTCGCCGGGCTTTCTGTATCGCGGCTCGCCCACACCCGTTGGCGAGACCAAAAACGGCGTGGCCATGATTGATGAGTACAGCCTGGCCTCACGCCTCTCCTATTTCCTCTGGGCCGCCCCGCCGGATGACAAGCTGCTGCAACTGGCCGCCAAAGGCGAGCTGCGCAAAAATCTAGCGACGGAGGTGAAACGAATGCTCGGCGACTACCGCGCCTCCAGTCTCACGGAAGACTTTGCCGGCCAGTGGTTGCAACTGCGGGACATGGACATCGTGGATGTGGACACGAAGCGCTTTCCTGAATGGAAGGGCGGGCTGGGCTACGCGATGAAGAAGGAATCCCAGATGTTCTTCGACAACATCCTGCGCAACAACCTCAGCGTGATCGAATTTCTGAACGCGGACTACACCTTCCTCAATGAGAAGATGGCCCGCTTCTACGGCATTCAGGGGGTGAAGGGGGACAAATACCAGAAGGTGTCTCTGCAGGGCACACCACGCGGTGGCATCCTCACACAGGGCAGCATTCTCACGCTGACCTCAACGCCCACCCGCACCTCTCCGGTGAAGCGCGGTAAATACCTCCTCGAAAACATCCTCGGCACCCCGCCGCCGCCAGCGCCGGGTGGCGTCCCGCCGCTGGATGAGCGGAAGCAGCAGTTTGGCAAAATGACGCTCAGGCAGCAATTTGCCGAGCACCGCAGCAACGCCTCCTGCGCCGGCTGCCACGCCTTTCTGGATCCCATGGGCTTTGCCTTTGAAAACTATGACGCCATCGGCCGCTGGCGCGATGAGGAGAAAAAGCAGCCCATTGATGCCTCGGGCGCGCTGGTGCGCGGGCAGACCTTTGCGAACCTCGCTGAACTTCGCACCATTCTTGTGCGGGACATGAGCGACCAGTTTGTCAAAAACCTTGCTGACAACCTCCTCATCTACGCACTGGGACGCGGCCTCGAATACTCAGACAAACCGACCACCGAAGACATCCTGCGCAAGGCCAAAGCCTCCGGCAACCGGATGCAGGACATCATCCTCGCGGTGTGTGAGAGCGTGCCGTTTCAGAAGATGCGCGTGGCACAGTAAAGGAGGTTTCCTTTTGTCCAAGTCGGAGCCAGAATGAGAGATCACCCCTTGCATGGACTCCTCCACTGATGCCAAAAAGCCCTCCGGCGAAAGCTGGCGTGACGAGGCCATCCAGCCCAAGCAGAAGGCTGTGCTGGAGTTTCTCAAGATGCCGGTGCCCCCCACCCGGGGCGGCGCGAGCAACCTGATCAAGGCGGTCTTCGAAGGCCCTGCGGGCTATGCCCACCAGAACCTCTGGGAAGCTGCCAAGTATGAACTTCACCCGGACCTGTACCCGCCCAAACCTAAAAAAGCCATTCCCGCCCCCAAGCCTCCCACCTTGTTTGGTTATGTGGTGAAAGCCATACTGGCGCTCGCGGTAATCTTTTATGCGATGGACAAGTATCAGGAATACTCCGTCAGGCAGGAAAAGGCCGTGAGCACACCCACCGCGAATGAGCCCGCTGAAACAACGCCCCACCTTCCTGCAAAAGCTGACACTCCCCCGCAGATGCCGGACAGCAAGCCGGTGAGTGAACTCGTTTCACTGCAGAGCACGGATGGACGGAACGTGCAGGCCCGGATTCTCGCCCTCACAAAGACGACGGTGCTGATCCGCCGGGAGGACGGCCAGACCTTTGACCTGCCGCTGGATCGCCTGACGCCCGACTCGAAACAGCGCATCGAAGAATACCGCGCGGCAAAGCGGCAGGGCTTGGTGAAATGAAACAAGGCCCGCTGGTTCAGTGACAGGACCAGATCATTTTTCTTTGAGCCCGCCCTCCCCGGCGTTTACTCCGCAGCCATGCATTCCATCCTCATCATCGGCTGCGGCAGCATTGGCGAGCGCCACCTGCGCTGCTTTCAGCAGACCGGCCGCTGCCACGTCAGCGTCTGTGATGCCAATGCTCAACTGCTGGGCGAGGTCAGCCAGCGCTACAACGCCACGGCTTATGCAAGCCTGACTGAAGCTGTCCAAGCTCAACGATTCGACGCCTGGGTCATCTGCACCCCTGCCCACACCCATCTCGCCATCGCCCGAGAGGGCGCAGCCCTTGGCGCGGCTCTGCTGATCGAAAAACCTCTCTCAGTCACGCTGGAAGGCCTTGAGGAAACTCGCATGGCCATCACCACCAGCGCCCGCTTTGCAGCCGTCGCTTACGTGTACCACTGCTTCCCCTGGATCATCGGAGCACGTGAGTTTCTTCAAACCGGCACCTTGGGCAAACCTCTGCACGCCAGCGTCGTTGCCGGTCAGCACTTCCCCACCTTCCGCCCAGCCTATCGCGACATCTACTACGCACGCCACGAAACCGGCGGCGGCGCCATCCAGGACGCGCTGACACACATAGTCAACGCAATGGAGTGGATGATCGGTCCGATGACACGCGTCTTTTGCGATGCCTCACATCAGCAGCTCGAAGGCGTCACCGTTGAAGACACCGTCAACGTCTCCGCTCGCCACGGCTCGGTCCTCGTCAGCTACGCCATGACGCAGTTCCAGGCCGCCAACGAAGCCATCTTCGAAATCCACTGCGAACACGGCAGCATCAAGATCGAATCCCACGCCCAGCGCTGGGGCACCATGAAACGCGGAGAGACCGCCTGGACCTGGAACACCACCGCACCGCTGGAACGCGATGACCTCTTCATCGCCCAAGCCAACGCCTTCCTGGATGGCATGGAGGGCAAGCCCTGCAATCTGAGCACCTTTGACGAAGCCGCGCAAACACTGCGCTTCAATCGCGCCGCCCTCGACTCCGCCGCCACCGGCCTGCCCATCACGATTTCATGAACGACGGACGCAAAGAACTCCGCCTGGCGATGCTGGGCATGATCGAAGGAAACGGGCACCCGTATTCGTGGAGCGCCATCGTGAATGGATTTGATCCGGCGGCGATGGCTCAGTGCCCCTACCCCGCCATTCTGAATTATCTGGGCAAGCAACGCGTGGATGATGTGCGCATTCCAGGAGCGCGAGTGACCCATCTCTGGACGGATGATCCCGCCGATGCGCCGAAGGTCGCTGCGGCCAGCCTGATCGCCAACATTGTCGCGAAGCCGGAAGACGTGATCGGCCAGGTGGACGCGGTGGTCATTTCAACAGATGACGGGGATGACCATATCCGCCGCGTAAAGCCCTTCATCGAGGCAGGGCTGCCGGTGTTTGTGGACAAGCCGATGGCCACGAACATCGCCGACCTCCGCCAGTTCGTGCATTGGCATCGCGCCGGATCCACCATCCTCTCCACCAGCGGCATGCGCTACGCACCCGAGATGCGGTTGAGCGATGAGCAGCGTGCGCAACTGGGCGATCTCCGCTGGATCACCAGCTTCACCTGCAAGACCTGGGAGCGCTATGGCATCCATGCGCTGGAGGCGGTGGAACCGCTGCTCGGGCCGGGCTTCCAGACGGTGCAGGCCCTGAGCGATGCCGGAGGTGATGTGATGCACCTGACACACCGCAGCGGGGTGAGGATAACGATTGGCGCGCTGCATGATGCCTATGGCAGCTTCGGCGCCGTCCACCTCTACGGCACAAAAGGTCAGCTCCCCCTCCGCCTCACCGACACCTACCACGCCTTCCGCGGTCAGTTGGTCGCCTTCATCGACATGCTCCAAACCGGCATCCGTCCCCTCCCCTTTGCCGAAACCGTCGAACTCATAGCCGTCATCATCGCCGGTCGCCGCAGCCGCGAACAAAACGGTGCGCTCATCCAAATCCCAGACATTCTTGCCGAATCCGACACATGAAACTCCGCCCCTCCCGCATCCTCCGCGAACTCCGCGCCGGCCAAAACAGCACGGTCATCAAGCTGAACATGGGCGATCCCCGCATCGTGGAACTGGCAGGACTTGCCGGAGCGAGCGCCGTGTGGCTCTGCAACGAGCATGTACCCAACTCCTGGCTCAACCTTGAGCATCAGGTGCGTGCGGCGAAGCTGCATGACCTGGACACCATCGTGCGCGTGAACAAAGGCGGCTACAGCGAATACGTAAAGCCCTTCGAGTGCGACGCCACCGGCATCATGGTTCCCCACGTCACCAGCGCTGACGAAGCCCGCAACGTGGTGGACATGGTCCGCTGCCGCCCCCTGGGCAGCAAGGCGCTGGATGCAGGCAACATGGACGGCCTGTTCTGCCAGGTGCCTCTCGCGGATTACGCACATCACTGCAACACGGAGAAATTCGTCATCCTCCAGATCGAGAGCCCGGAGGCGCTCGAGGTCGTGGAAGAAATCGCCGCCGTGCCCGGCTTTGACATGATTCTCTTTGGCGCGGGAGATTTCAGCCACCGCATCGGCAAACTCGGGCAGGCCACCCATCCGGAAGTGGTCGCCGCGCGCAAACGGGTGGCCGCTGCAGCGCTGAAGCATGGCAAATATCCCGCCGTGGCATCGCTCTACGGACAGAAGGAGGAAGTGATCGCGGAAGGAACACGCGTCTTCACGCTCGGCGCGGATGTGCTGGAGCTGGGCAACGCTTTCAAGAAGCTGGTGGGTGACTTCGGCGGCGCTGGCGCCACGACCGGCAGCGATTCGATTTACCAATCCAAGTAAAGCGCCATGTCCTCATCCCTCTTTTCCCTCGAAGGCAAAACGATCCTCCTCACCGGCGGCGCTGGCCTGTATGGCCGAGGTCTGGCCGCCATGCTCGCGGAGACGGGAGCCACTCTCATTTTGGCCTCGCGTGATGTTTCCAAGCTGCAGATCGTGGCCGAGGAAGAAACAGCGAAGGGAAATCGAGTCTTTGCTGAAGCACTGGATCAGGGAGATGAAGCCTCCGTGGTCGCACTGCATGAGCGCGTTACCTCACAGCATGGCGCTCTGCACGGTCTGGTCAACAACGCAGTGCTCCGCCCGATGAAGGGCGCAAATGGCGCAGCGGAGCAGTTTGCAGAATCCATGCGTGTGAACGCCACGGGCGTGATGCTCATGCACCGCCACTTTGGCAAGACGATGGCCGAAGCGGGACGCGGCAGCATCGTGAACATCGGCAGCATTCAGGGGATGATCGGCCCCAGCTACGAGCTCTACACCGGCACAAACATGGGCGACATGCCGCCAGATTATTTCTTCCACAAGGGCGGCATGGAAAACCTCACGCGCTTCTACGCCGCGCTCTACGGTCCGCATAGCGTGCGCGTCAACAACCTGGCTCCGGGCGGCTTTTTCAACAACCAGCCCGAACCGTTTTTGCAACGCTACTGCGAGCACACCATGCTCGGTCGCATGGCCGATGAAACCGATCTCGGCGGCGCGGTGATCTTTCTGCTGAGCGACGCCTCACGCTACATCACGGGGGTGAACCTGCCAGTGGATGGCGGATATACGGCGAAGTAGTTACTTCAGAAGCTCAGCCACAGGAATGCGGAAGAACTTGTCGGTGCGTGATTGCTTCTTGTCCTCGCCGCCAAGGCAATACACATAGCCATCGAGCTTCACCAGCCCAACCATGGCGGCGTAGGGCAGCGGTTTGGCTTTGGAGTAGCTGTCGGACTTTGCATCATAAATAACTGCGTCCGCAGTGAAATCGCTCGTATAGCCTCCCGCGAGGTAGATGTGCTGCCCGTCGAGTTTCACGGCGGTCATACCTCGAACCGCCACAGCGAGAGGCTTCAGTTTGCGCCAGGTATTTTTCTCCGGGGCGAAGGCATAGGCCTCCGTCGAATTCACCGGGGCGTTTGCGGCCGTGTCGTAGTTCATGCCGCCGAAGATGAACAACTCCGAGCTCGCCACCGCCGACGCGGCGACCGCGAAGGGTTTACCGGGAAAGTCAGCCATCGTTTTCACCTGCCACACACCCTTGATCCATTCCACCGCATGAACGGAGCGCTGCAGTCCCTCCAGGTTGGCCGCATCATCGGTGCCACCGGCAACGACATAACGCCCGGCCACATCGCCGCCGGCAGACAGGACGACGGAAGAAGGCAGGGATGGTATTTGCACGTGGGTCTTGTCTCCCTCAATGCAGGCAAGCACTCTCAGCGCCTGACTGCCATCAGTTCCTCCGAGAAAAGCGAAAGCATCGCCATTTTGGAGGGCTGTGCCATACGCCACCGGTTGATCTAAATCTCGCAGCTTAGCCCACTTGCCCGTCGCAGGATCAAAGGCATGGATGGCACTCAGCCAGTGTTTTTTTCCACCCACCCAGTTGGTGCCACCAACGATTGCGATCTTTTCGTTCTGCACCCCGAGGATAAAGCCCCCGTTCGGCTCCGGCAGCGGCGGCAGCGGCTCCCAGCCTTCGGCAAGTACGATACGTGGTAGAGCTGCAAGCAGCATGGCTCCGGAATGAAGAGCTCCTTTTATCATCGGAATCAATCGCGCGTTCATCATGGCTCGTACAGGTCGCAGCTTATAAGGCCAAACTTTCCGCTTTCCTGCGCAATAGCCTGGTCTAATAAACAAACCAGCAAGCACTCCCGCCATGGAGCGTTGGTATGCCCCCACTCGCTCATGACGCACTTCTCCTGGCTAGATTACTCCCTCTTCGGCGGCTACCTCGCGGCAACGGTCGGAGTCGGCCTGTTCTCGGCTCGAGGGTCCAAATCCCTCGGAGACTACTTCCTGGCCGGTCGTGGCATGAACAGCATTCTGGTGGCCATGTCGATCCTGGCGGCGCTGTTTTCAGGCATCAGTTATCTCGCGGGACCGGCGGATGTCTACAAAAATGGCTTTGGCTTTGCCTACATCATCCTGGCTTTCTTCATCGCCACACCGTTCACGGCGCTGTACATGCTGCCGAAGTTTTATCAGTCGCGTTTTTTCACAGCCTATCAGTTTCTTGAGGAGCGATTTGCACTCCCCGTGCGCCTGCTTGCCTCCGGCCTGTTCATCTTCCGCGTCGCGCTATGGCTGGCGGCCGCCACGTATGCGCCGGCGCTCGCGCTGGAAAAGGTCACCGGCATGCCTCTATGGATCACCATCCTGGCTACGGGCACGCTGACCACATTGTACACCGCGCTGGGCGGCATGCGTGCGGTGATCTGGACGGATGTGATCCAGTTGATCGTGCTCTTTGGCGGCCAGTTGATCATCGTCTTTGTGGCAGTGGGCAAGATTCCGGGCGGGCTCGGCGGTGTCTGGGACACGGCGCTGGCGGATGGCCGCATGGACCTCAGTCTCTCCTTTAGCCTGTCAGAGCGGGTCAATCTCGGGGCGGTGCTGGTGGCCGGGGCGTTTCTGCACCTAGTGCAGATGGCTACGGACCAAGTCTCCGTGCAGCGCTATCTCACCGCAGGAAGTTTGCAGGAGGCGAAGCGCTCGCTGTGGATCAAGCTCTGGCTCATTCTGCCGGTGCTCATCCTTTTCTATGGCACGGGTCTGGTGCTCTACGCCTTCTACAAAATTCATGGCGACCCCATGGCGGCGGGCTTGATCGCCAAGGAGGATCAAATCCTGCCCTACTTCGTCGTCACGCAGCTTCCGGCCGGACTGCCCGGTCTGCTCATTGCCGCGATCTATGCGGCCAGCATGTCCACGATTTCCGCCGGACTCAATTCGCTGGCCTCGGCCACCGTGGTCGATTTCAAACAGCGCCTCTCCACTGCGCCCGAGCGCAGCAATGCGCAGCAGGTCGGGAGCGCGCGGTGGATCACCGTGCTCTATGGCCTCATTGTCATGGCACTGGCCTTTGCAGTGTCGTTCATGCCGGGAAATCTGGTCGAGTCGGTCAATACGGTAATCGGGCTGATTGGCGGACCCTTGCTGGGGCTGTTTTTCCTGGGCATGTTCACACGGCGCGCGACCACGCGCGGGGCGCTGCTGGGCTCCCTGGCAGGATTCGTCACCCTGCTCGGAATCTTCATGTATCAAAACGGCGTCTTCACCGCTGTGAAGCCGCCGATGCTCGTCTCCTTCGTCTGGTTCAGCCTCCTCGGCACGGTCATCACCATGACCGTGGGACTGCTCACCTCCGGCCGATCTGCCCCGTCGTCAGTCCGCCATCAATGATGATGGTTTCGCCCGTGATGTAGCTGGCCGCGTTGGAGCATAAAAAGACAGCGGCACCCGCCACGTCTTCCGGTGTGCCCAGACGCTGCAGGAGGATTTTCTTCTCATAGTGCGCCACCATGCCGCCATCGCTGGAATGATGCAGCCCCGCCGTGAGCGGCGTCTTGATCAAACCGGGGGCCACTCCGTTCACGCGGATGCCATGATCCGCGAGGGACACGGCCAGAGATTTCGTCAGCATCACAAGCGCTCCTTTGCTGGCATCATACGCGGCGGAATCCAGCTCGGCCTGAAAGCCGTTCGTGGAAGAAGTGATCACAATGCAACCTCCCCGCTTCTCCGCTACCAGGCGCCGGGCAAACGCCTGCGCGGCGAAAAACGCCGACGCCATGTTGAGATTCACGGTTTTGTCCCAGCGCTCGCGTGTCATCTCCAGAAAGGGCACATCGAAAAAGCTGCCCGCATTGCAGATCAGGGTGTCCAGGCCGGGCTCCTTGGAAAAGGCGATCTCGACCAGCGCTGCGGGCGCATCGGATTCACACAGATCGCACGGGATGTATCCGGCCCATTCAGGCATTTCCTCAGGTCGTTCGTTCAGACCGTGGCACACCACGCGTGCACCGGCCTCATGGAGGCCATACGCCATCGCGAATCCAATGCCCTGGGATGATCCTGTCACCAATGCGGCCCGACCTTCAAGAGAGAATGCTTTCATCATGCAGCTTCAAATAATCGCGGATGTTCGCGTGCGCAATACGCTCCACCATTTCTGTTCCGCCGGCCGTAAGGGCCTCCACCTCAGCCTTGTAGGTGCTGATCAGGCGCACCACCTGCCCGTTGATCTCCGCTGCGTAGCTGTAAAAGGGGGAATCGCTGCCCCACATGAACTTTTTCGGGTAGGCCGCCGCGAGATCGGCGATGACCCGCGCCGGATTGGTGTAATCGGAGTCAAAACGCCGGGACTTGGGCGCAATGTACGGCAGATCCTGCACCGCGCCCACGCAGTGGATGCAGTGGGCGGAGTTGTCGAACCAGGTGTTGGGCAGCGCCTGCACGCGGTCGAGGCACTCTTTGTCATAGCGGCAGGAGTGCGCGAGACAGAAGCGCACGTTTGGATTTTCTTCGGCGATGTCGAGGATGTCATGTGCCTGGGCCCACAAGTCGCTTTCAGCCACGCTGGAGTGGATCAGGAACGGTACATCCCACTCCGCCGCGAGTTCGACGAAGACTTTGCCGCGATCCCGCAGGTGCTTGATGTCGGCCTGGAGAATCGTGGTCTGCATCTTGATGCCGTAGAAGCGGTACTCGCCACGCAGCTTGCGCAGTTCCACGGCTTGCGCGGCGGTATTACGCATGGGATCGGCCATCACAAAGGGCAGCATGCGCTTCCCTTCCTCGGGAAAGAGCTCGTAGCATTCTTTCATCAGCCGCCGGTTTTCAAAGGCGTACGGAATGTCCTGCAGGCGCCCCTTCTCGTCCTTGATCTCATTGTCCATGAAGGCGGTGACATCCAGCGCCAGATGGCTGACGAAGGGAAACACGATCCAGCGATCCACGCCAAGCGCGCGCCCTTCGTCGTGCATCGCCACGAGGTGCTGGGCATAGGGGAAATCGCCGTGGAGGTAGAACAGCAGGTCTGAGCCGACGTGGTTGTGGCAGTCAATGATCATGGATTTGGGATTCAAACGAGTCGTGCAAAGCCTTGTTGCGGGCCTTGTGCGGCCTCCAGGGGAGTTTTAGAAACGATGGCGAGGGATTCATCCAGCGCGGCGAGCATGTCTGCAACCATGGTCTCTGTGTGGGGCCATGTGACATAGAGCTGGCTGGACATCAAGAAGCCGCGCTGGAGCATGTGGCGGATCATGTGCTGCTTGGCGGCGGGATTGGCAAAACCTAGAGACGGCGCGCAGGCCATGCCACCGATTTTGAGCTGAAGGTCCGGATGCCGCGCGGCGACTTCCCGCAGGCCGGACTGCAGGTGCCCGCCCATCTGCCACACTTTTTCCTGAACGCCCTCGCGCTGCATTTTGCCGATGCAGGCCAGCGAAGCCGCAGTGCCCACGCCATCCGTCCAGTAGCTGCTGGAGATGAAGCTGCTGTTGGCTGCATCCATGACGGCGCTCTTGCCAATGATGGCTCCGGCAGGATAGCCGTTGCTCATGGCCTTGGCATACACGGCTATGTCCGGCTCAATGCCGAGCCCCGGGGCCGCACCCGGAAAACCAAAGCGCCAGCCGCTAGTCACTTCATCCAGTACATAGACGGCTCCGGCGGCGTGGCAGGCATCGATGACCTGCTGCATGAAGCCATCGCGCGGGAGTTCGGAGCGCATGGGCTCCATGATCACGGCGGCGAGTTTGCCTTCGAGCTTTTGCATGGCGGCGCGGAAGGAATCGGGATCATTGTAACGGAAGGGCACGGCGGTGCCTGCGAGTTCGCGTGGCACACCGAGCGGCTGCAGGCCGGGGAGCAGGTGGCCGTCGAGCGCGGCGTCATCGCCGAGATTGGCCGCGAGATACCAGTCGCTCCAGCCGTGGTAGCCGCAGAAGGCGATGCCGCTTTTGCCGGTGGCCGCACGTGCAATGCGCACCGCAAGCCCGAGGGCCTCGCCGCCGCCACGCGCGTAACGCACCTTGCCTGCCCAGGGATGCAGATCCAGCAGCACGTCTGCCAGCTTCACCTCATCCGGGGAGGCCAGCGTGGCGTAGCTGCCGAGGTTCACACGGCGCTTCACCGCAGCATTCACTTCGTCATCGGCATGACCGAGCAGGATGGCCCCGACGCCGCCGGTGAAGTCGGTGTAGCGTTTGTCATCGAGATCCCAGATGGACGCGCCCTTTGCACGCGAGAAGTAGGAGGGCCACGACTGTGGATCGAACAGATGCGCGCGCTTGGAGAGCAGTCCGGTGCCGCAGGAGATTTTGGTCTTGGCCTCTTCCCAGAGCTGCTGGCCGGAGTGATTTTCCCGGGCGGGTTTGAGCAGGCGCAGCGCATTCTCGCAGAAGATGTCTTCCAGATCCCCCTGCGTCATGCCGGTGTCTTCGCAGGCTTCGCGCAGGCAGAGAAGCGACTCAATGCCCACGGTGGTATAATGACCAAAGATGGTCAGCTTGTCCCCGGTGATCTCGGGATGAATCCAGGTAAATCCATCGCCCTGCGTGATGCAGGAACCACGCAGCTCGCTGACCATGTAGTCGCTCCCCCAGAGCACCCGACGCGGCCCCAGAATCTCAATTGCCGCGCGGAACGCGCCCGCCTGCGTCACCGCCGAGGTGTCCACTACTACATTGTCCAGATCCACCAATTGATGCAATCCCTCACGGGCATGCCTGTAGTTAAACGAGCGCGCCACATGGGCCAGCACCAGCTTGCAGCGCGGGTAGCGTCGGCAGAGGCGGCGGATTGAGGCCACATTGCGCGGATCGGTGATGCCATCTGCGAGCATGATGTGCAGCATCATGATGCCGCCATGCTCGTGGCAGAGTTCCCACATCCACTCCGGGGCGAAGGATTCGATCTCAGCTTCCTTCGTATCAGGCACGTCTGCGTAGAGTCGGTAGGGCTTGATGCCGACGAACACGCCGGTGCTGAGAAGCCGGCGCACCTCGGCGGGGTCATCGGTCGGCGCAGCGAGTACGAGTGCGCGTGAATTGCCCGTGCCATCCACCTGCGACTGCAGCCAGGCATTCTCCCCTGCCCGGTCATTGCCTGCGCTGGGATAGCCAAAGAACAAGCCCTCCACCTCACGCCCCGGCATCCATAGGCGCATGGCTTCCTGGAAGTCCTGAATGCCATACCCGCGATCTGCATCCAGAAACACAGGCCGCTTCCCCTCGGCGAAATGGCGTGAGTGGAAGAGATGAGTATGCACATCAAAGACCTTGGCCGGCACGAAGCCGTCAAGGGCGCGATGCAGCAGCTTGTAATCGGTGTCGGTGAGTTTCGTGACGAGTTTGAGCGACATGGTGGTCAGTCGTTGAGGTAAATGGCATACACCTTGGCAGTACTGCCCGCTGGGAAGTTCACGCGAAGGGCTAGCTTTTTGCCGGCTGGCAAGAGCTTCGGCCACGTGAGAGGAACGCGGATGCCATTGGTGGTCAGCTTGACTTCGTAGCCGTCAAGCGGGTGGTCAAGAGGATCAAGGAGTTTCACCGTGATCGGTGACTCAGCAGTGAGGCCATCCACATTCAGGGCGATCTCCTTCGCATCGAACGGGCTGGTGATGAAATGGCCCTCCTCCTCCGCGACCTTGCGGGAGAGCGATCCAAAACCATCGCGGCGCAGAGTGGCCAGACCGATGTCCATGTTCTCAAGATCTCCGCCGGTGTTCCAGTGAGAATACCAGATCATGGTCTTGTCTCCCTCATTCACAAAGGCATGCCCCTGAAGGATGGCGATGTCGTCCCATTCGCCTTCTTTGCCACGCGGGATGACCTTAAACCCCGGCACTGGCTCGCGATAATGCACCCCGTCGTTGCTGATCATGAGGCCGAGATCCACCCGCACGCCGTAGTTCCAGCTCTTGCCCTTGGGGGGGGGCTGGTCCGCGTCCTGCCACATGCCGTGCAGGCCCACCATGACATTGCCGCGATTCCACAGACCCGCACCCATGTGCATCTGCTGGCCTTTGACCGGCGGATCAGAAAGCTGGCCGGGGCGCGCGTAGGAAAAGGCTTTGGCCTTGGACCAGGTGACGAAATCCGGCGAGCGATAGGCGAGCATGTCACGGCCGATGTCCCTGCCATCCGCGCGCCATGACCAGGGGCTGAGAAGCTGGCCGGTGGCGTAGTAGAAGTCCCCGAAACGATAGAGGCTGCTGACCTCAAAACGTTCACCTCCTGCATTTGCCGGGCGATCGCCGACGCACTTCCACTTCAAACCGTCTGCACTGGTGGCGGTGACAAACGAACCCCAGCGTTTCTCGTTGGGCCCGATCTTGCTGCGACCGCCTTTGACTTCATCGAACGGCATGTGGGCGATGTAGGCGCACTTGTAACGCTTCGTGGCGTCAGGCTCATCGGGTTCATACAGCACGGAAAGAAAATCGTTCACGCGGGTCATGGAGTAGGGCTCGCCCTCAATCTGGCAGATGTTGTTCTTGGTGCTGCCGTTGAACTCCACGAGGCCGAGATCAGGCTTGGTCCACGTGATGCCGTCCTTGCTTTCCGCGTAGCACATGGGCCGCCACCAGCCGGGGGCCTGGCCTTTCTCAATCTTCGGCTCATGCATGCCGAGGTACCACATTCGGAAGGTGTCGCCCTGCTTAAGCACGGTGCCATATAGAACGGCATGACCATGATCGGGCGATCCAGGAGGGCCGTTGCGCATCACCGGATTGCCCGGATGTTTTTGCGCGGTCTCCAGCGTGAGTTTCAGATTGTGCTGCCAGGCGATGTTGTGATCGTCGAAAGCGAAGAAGACCTGTTCAACCGCCTGAAGATGGAGCGTCAGAACACTGAGGATGCAAAGGGTGAGCTTCATGGCCGGAATTGTGGTGCCCTGCGAAGGCGTTGCGAGCGCAAAACGTTGGTCCGGTGTGCATACCAGGGATGGTCCAAAGGAACCGCGATCTTTAGTTTGCCATGGTCGGCGCGCGAGACTCCCAGAACGAGCTAAAGCTCGTGATTACATTAATCAGCGGTGAGATCTGAGAAGAGCACGCACCAGTTCCACAAAGGGTAGGACTGACCTGCGCGGGTGCCGTAGGCGGCATCGGCAAAGGTGTGGACCGATGCCTCAGGATCGGAGTCACGCAGATTGCCGTAGCTGAAGGAGCGCTGGGCGACGAGAGACTGACCGGCCTCGAAGGACACGCCGTTTCGAAGCTCGGCGGGATCGTATTGCAGGACTGTGACGCCGTTGACTTCGCTCACGGCACGGATGGCCACGCGGGTCGGCGGGCCGGTGAGATTGGCGACGAAGAAGGCGCCTTCCGCAAGCAGCGGCTTGAGTTGTGCGGAAACGCTGGCGCTGAGGATGATCTCCGCCTTTTGCTCCGCGCCTGCGCGTAAAGATGCGATGGCGCCGAGGGCTGCGGCATAGGGATGGCCGTAACTCACGCGGCAGTTTTTCTCTGCGGGCAGAGATTGAGAAAGCCGGAGGCGCACCTGCGTGGGGGCAACGACTTCGACTGAGGTGAGCGTGAGCGGTTTGCCTGCGTTGTCATGCACGCGAAAGCCCGCGAGCGAAGCAAAGCCGCCGCTTGTGGCGACCTCCTGCCGCGCGAGGAAAGCGGTGTCGAGCACAAGGGGCGGACGTGGCACGGTGAAGTCGAGGAGAATGGTGTCGCGACCTGGGCCGATTTTTGCAGAGCGTGGACGCAGGGGCTGCCAGTCTTCGCCGCGATCCAACACGCGGCGCATGACCTTGCCCACTTGTTCACCCCACCAGCGCTCGCCATCGGCGGAGAGGTGGATGGGATCGCCATGGCGACCGGGTCTGGTGCGGCTGTTGATGGCACTGGGCACGGCGTAGTGCGGCCCCACGAGCCAGATGTTTTGATCGGCATCCGCCGCCATGAGCTGAGCCTCTCCCGCAGGGCCGAGGGTCTGGTACGTGAACATGGGAAGCTCGCCACCCTGCCCTGTGATGGCGCACAGATCTGCCGACCACTGCTTGCGATAGGCGATGAGTTGATCGCGATACCAAGCGAGTCCTTCAGGCCGCGGCAGTTCGGCATCCCAGCGCGTGGGCACGAGGCTGCCCGTGGGGCCGCCGTTGCCCTCTCCCTGCATCCAGTAAAGTGCGGAGAGGCGGAAGTGTGTGCCCCTCGCTTCCGCCTGCTCCACCGCGCGGCGTGCATCATCCAGGCTGGTGCGGAAGTAGCCGCCGCCATGCCTCCGTGACTCCGGCGTGCGTGCATCGGTGGAGAGATCGGCGCTGGAGAGCTCCTGGATCTGCCGGCCACCCTGCCCTGCGCATGCGACGAGAAAGCGTGAGGCTGCCTGAGCGGCACGCGCTTTGTCATTTCCATATCGCGATGACTGCCAGTGGTCGGCCATTCCATTGGCCACGGTTTCACCGAGGCCACCGTTGGTTTGCGCGCGCAGTGGCACGAGCTTGAACAATTCTGAGGGACGCAGCTCCGGTGTGGCGGAATTGTCCTTGGGCAGCCAGGTGCGCACACCGCGCTGGAAGCTGAGATTTCCCCAGCCGGTGTCTTCATTGCTGACGACTGGCAGAGATTCGGAACCATCGCACAAGGACTGACCCATCATCCAGATGCCTGAGATTTTTGGCGCTGTATCCGCAGCGCCAACCAGGCCCGAGAGTGCGAGGAGGATGAAGCAAATTTTCACGGAACGAACTGGAATGAGAAGATGTCCGCGTCCTTCATGGAGAAGCGTAGCCGCAGTGTTTTCCCGGCGAGTGTGCTGATATCCGAGCCCGATTTCCACGTGACTTTGCGGTCCAGCTCATTGCCGATCTGCATCACGCACTCTTCCAGGCCGAAGCCGGGGACGGGTTTGCCATCCACGTCTTCAAATCCGACCTTCACACCACCGGCGGCGGAGGTGGAGAAATTCAACGACAGCTCGCTTCCGGCAAAGACGATCGGCTTGGTGATGGCGTGCCCGCCAGCATATCCGCAATGCAGCGAGGCAAAGCCATCCGTGCGTAGCGAGTAGCGGCGCATGTGCGCTGTGGGCTGCGCGTAGTCCTGATTCACAAAGACGGACATCTCATGCGGCCCGGTGGGCACCACATTGAGGGCAGGATAATTGGTACGGGAGACCCAGTTCTGCGCGCCGATGCCACCACGAATGAAGCCTTCGAGAAAGGTGCGGTCATACGCAGCGGCATTCGCGCCGCCCTCCACGGGGCGCGTGGTCATGAAGATGGCATCGGAGGTGTCTTTGAAGTAGCCGGGGTTCACATGAATGGCGGCAGCCTGCTCATCCGTGAGCACACGACGGCCCGGCATGAAACGCGCGGCGATGGCCACATACAGGTGCGGTGCGCGGAAGTAGGGATGCGTTTGATTCGTGTACAAATGCTCGATGGGGGCCTGCACGGAGGGATTGCGATACTCCATGAGCACGGGAGCCGACCACGTGCGGAAGTCCTTGCTTTCACTGCGGACGATGCGCCGGATGCCACCCTCAAACACGCGGTAATAGGCCACATATTTCCCCTCTGCTGCGGACCAAAACGGCACGTTCTGCGAATCGAACATGTATTTGTAGGGCACCATCGCCTTGGTGATCACCGGCTCGGGGCTGATCTTTTCCCAGCGCAGGCCGTCGGGAGATTTCCAGGCGGTGAGGCCGCCACCTTCCATGGTGCCACCGAAGGCTTTGAAGCGCTCATCCTCAGGCACGCCGGGGCGCTCATCGCGGAAGGGGCTGAAGTTATGAGTGGCGGTGTGCGCTTTCATGAGGACCACGTTGTTTTTGCGGGTGCCCATCACTTCGTAGAGGTCGAGCTCTGGCTTGGTCCATTGCCGACCATCAGTGGATTCCGCGACGCAGGTCAACTCCTCTTCGCTGCCATCCTTGTTGGCCACGGCCTTGCCGCGGTAGTAGGCGCGCAGGCGGCCGTCTGCGAGTGTGACGAGGGTGGCATAGCCGCTGAAGAGTCCCTCCCATGGCTGGTCAAACTTAAAGGCCACACCTTCATCACGCGGGGTCTGGAGTTGCAGATGGGTCCCGATGAAACTCTCGATCAAAAAGGAATCCGCGAAGAGTTCGCGGCGGCTGCCGATGTTGATGGGCGAATCGGCTGCGACCAAGGGGCTGGCAAGCAGCAGGACGGTGAGTAAAGAGAATGGTTTCATGGTTGAGATGGTTTGAGGTGCTGAGTGAGAATTTCCTGCAAAGTGGCGGCTGGTTTGCCATCCTGCGGATGATGCACCGCGCAGGGCACGCCCAGAGGCCGCAGCACTTCCTGCAGCATCAGCGCGTGCAGCACGCTGTGGCTGGGATCGGTCTGCACTTCGCCTTTGACCGGGGACTTGGCCTCCTTGGTGTACGCAATGAAGGCGGGCGGATCATCAGCACTGGCGTGGGCGATGGGTGACCAGAGGCGAATGTCGGCAAGGTGCTGCGCACGGTTTGCGAGGAAGAGCGGAAAGGTTTCCTTGCGCGACTTGCTGAGCGGGTAGCCGAAGGCGTGGGCGCCGTATTCACTGTTGGGGATCCATTCAACGAGCTGCTGTGGATCAAACGAAGCTTGGGGCGCTTTCGTCGCTGTGAAGAGGAGGCGGGTGGATTCGCGAGCGATGCTATCGGCGCTCTTCGGATCGGCCATGTCATCGTGCATGGCCAGCCAGAGGGAGGAGCAGCCACCAGCGCTGACTCCACTGGCGGCGATGCATGTTTTATCGAGATGCCAATCGGCGGCTTTCGAGCGCAGGAACTGTAAAGCACGCGCGGCATCCTGCAGGGGCCATTGCAGCGGTGGTGTGACCTTGGCGGCGTTCGCATCTGCGAGGAAGCGGTAATTGATCGATGCGACGGAAATGCCGGCATTGAGAAACGCAGGCACATCGAGATGCTGATGGATGTCCGTCTTGTCCTGCGCATTCCAGCCGCCGCCGTGGATGTAAAAAACGACCGGCGTAGGATGTGCTGATTTCGCGAGCCACACGTCCATCGTCTGGCGGAAGTGGGAGCCGTAGGCCACATCGGTGAAGGCGGCTGGAGTGGCATCGAGTTTCTCCGTGGCGTACTTTTTCTGCACCTCCGCAGGGGGCATCCAGCCGGTGGGACGCTGCTCGTCGGGCGTGTAGGCGCAGGTGAAGAAGTAGAGTCCGTGGGGCTGAAGTTTTTGCGGCGGCACGTTCACCTGCACCTGCGTGAAGCCGTCGGCGAACCAGCTTTCATAGCCATCGGCTGCATCTGTCTTTAACACGGCACCATTCAGGCGCACTTCGAGTTGTTTGGGTGCGCGATAGGGCAGGCGCAGGCGAAAGCCGATGCCATGGGTGAATTTGGCGTCGGCCTTGGCCGGAAGGAGCTGCTCTGGAGTTTGCTCCATGGCGACTTTGAGTTCGGGGCCGGCTTTGATGAAGCGTTCCACTTCGGTGGCGGAGTCGCCAAGGAGAGAGCGGAAGTCGTTGCTGGCGATGGCGCGTTTCGCCGCTGCGGTGGTGGCAACGACGAGACTCTCGCGACCCACGGTCTGAGGGTAGAGAAACCCGAGCGCGAATTCGCCCTGCTGATTCCACAGCTCCACGCGACTGGCACGGCGTGCGGAGGCCGTGGCGCCATATGCCGTGACGTAGTGTCCGACGAAGTGACGCATGCGGTTCACGGGATAGCCTGGAGTGCGTTCATCCAGCCAGACACCATTGCCGATGCGCATGAGCCCCTGCATGCGGGCCACGAGGCTCTGCTCCCACGCCACCTCCTGAGTGAGCAGCATGGTGTGGTATTTGGCGTAGCCATAGTGCGCGGAATAAAACATGGGCATGCCGTGCCAGAGCTTCCGCCCCAGCGGAGCGAGCTCCGGGCCCCAGAAGGTGCGCTGGGCGTCTGCCTCGAAACGATCGGAGGGGAATCCCGCTGTGCGTCCGGCATCGATCATGGCCTCCGTCACGCGCCAGTCCCAGGGGCGCAGGGCGTAGTTTGAATAAGCGCCACCAGAGACCTCCGTCATGATCTGACCATGATACATGCGGCGTGTGCCGAGCTGCGCAGGGGCGTATTCCTGAAGGCCTGTGCCATGCAGGTCGGCGTGGACCTCGGGCTGGTATTCATCGATGACAGAAAGCACGGCAGTGAGCTCGGGCGCATCTTCCGGCTTGGTGAGGGTCAGCGTCTTCACATCCCACAGCTTGCCGATGCGCCCACCGCCGGTGTAGGGATCCACGCCATGTTCATTGCGGAAGCGGTCAGTGTAAAACATCGCCAGCGGATTCACGCAGGGCATTACGAGCACGATCTGTTTTCTCCGCGTCTCCGCCGCCAGCGGATCATCACTCAGGCACCATTCGGCAAAGGCCAGCGCGCCCGTGGTGCCTGTGCGCTCCGGGCCGCTGTGCAGAGTCGTGATGAGGCAGACCTGCTTGTCAGCAGCAGGCACCGTGGCATCAGTGATCTTCAGCAGATACACCGGCATGTTCTGGCCGCTCATGCCGCGCGATTCGAGCGACATGGCCTTGGGGAACTTTTGCCTCCAGTGCGTCAGCGTTCCCACATACTCCTCCCAGGTGAGGCGGTGCATGGGTGGATAGGCCTCCTGCGCACTGAGAGGCATCAGCGTTGCGAGCAGCGCGAAGATGAGCAGGGCCGTTTTCATGGTTTGAAATCTTTTGGCACGAGCTTCATCAGCTCATGGAGATCAGCGCCCAATGCACCGCTGCCTTCGGGGAAGGATTTGCCGTTGATGAGGCAGTTTTCCCAGGTGGCTGCACCGGCGACTTTGACCTCCATGTTTTCAAAGGTGCAGTGCCTGGCCTCCAGCACTGCGCGCAGAGCAACGCTGCCCATGCGGGGCTCTGCAAGGCGGCGGATGAAGACGTTTTTCATCTGCATCCGGCAGTCGCCGGTTGCACGGCCTGTGATCGAGAGCGGATTTTGCGCCGACGAAAGCACGAGGGCGTTCGTGAGGGTGTAGCGGCCTTCATCGAGGAAGAAGAGATCGAAGCCGATGTTTTTTGCCAGGAAGACATTTGTGTAGCTCGTCTGCGCCGTGCCGGTGTCGGTGATGCCGGTGCTGTTGCCGATGCTCACAAAGCCATCCACGCGATACTGTGCGGATTCATGCGCGCTGATGCCATCATCCCCGCATTCGATGGCGGCGATGTTTTCAAAGACCACGTCGCGGCAGTCGCCGTGGATGTTGAAGCCGTCGTTGTAGGGATGGGTGGCGGTGAGATTCTTGATGACGAGGTGGGCATTGTCTCCGCTGAACTGCACGCCTGCGCTGCGCACGGGGGCAAAAACATGAGCATCGGCGAGCTTTTGCCCGGCCGGGAGTTTGAGATAGAAGCTGCCGTAGATCTGCTTGGACGGTGGCTTCTCACGCGAAGGGTCTTTGACAAAGGTCCATTCGCCGGGCTGAAGTTCCTCCGGCTTTTTTAGAGGCGCGCTGCTGCCTTTGGAAGTGCGGCCCATGTGCTGCATCTGTCCGTTCCAGAGAAAGAACCAGCGACCGATGATGGCGTCGTCATTGCGCGCGATGAGATGGTCATTGGCAAAAAGGCCGGGCGACACCTCGCTCCACCGCGCAGGTTCAATCGGATCGCTCCCCTCCAAGGTCGCTCCATGGCCATCGAGCGTGATGGGCTTGCCAGGCTCGCCCTTCTTGTTGTAGAAACCCGCATAGTCACGATACACCTTGGGTTCAAGATGAATGATGTCCCCCGGTTGCGCACCTTTGATCGCCTGCGCGATCGTTGTCGCGTCCTTGCCGACGTGGATGTCACGCGCTGCGGCACATGCGGTGACGAGAAGCAGAATGAGAAGGCCGGTTTTCATGCAGGAGGGGTCATGGCCACAGCCGCGGCGTAGGCGGCTTTGAGTGTCTGATCGGTCTGTGTGTGGTTGCCACGATAGACAAGCAGCAGGCCAAGGCGGGATTTGTCCGTGGTATTCGGCGCGGAGTGGTGAATCGTCTCGCACTGATGAATGGTGGCATCACCAGGAGCCAGCAGACCGCAGAATTGTTCGCTCAATAGCACGGGGGACGGAGCCGCCATGCCGATGCTGTTGCCCCGCACCCCGCTGGGCCGGGTGGGCTGCATGCCGTCTTTGTGCGAGCCTTTGACAAAAAACACCGGCCCATTCCCTTCGGTGACGGCATCAATGGCAATCCACACCGTGAGCATGTCTGGCGGAGTTTGGCAGAAGTAGGCGTTGTCCTGGTGATAAGGCACGCCGGAGCCGATCCGCGCAGGCTTGTTGAAAGTCTCGACGCCGACCAGCACGGGATCACCGTGGACCATCGGAGCGACGAAGGCACGGATGTCCTCCCGTTCACCCAGTTGGCGGAACCACTCGTTGTATTTTTCGAGACGCCAGAGATTGCGCACGGTCTTCTCATCCTTCTCAAAAGTGCGGGCATCGAGAGGCTGCGCGCTGAGATCATCGCGAATGTAGCGCTCCAGTTCGGCACGCACGGCCGCCACCTCGTCTGCCGTGAGAAACTGATGAACGAGCACGACACCATCGCGCTCATAATCGGTGAGGAGTTGGGGGCTGGTTTTCATTTGTGATGAATGCCGCCCAGACGGATGTCGGTGCGGTGAATCAAACCTGCGGTTGGGAGTGGCTGGAAGCACTCGGAGGTCATGCGAGTGAGTCCTTCTTCGTTACGGCTTTTTGCCCAGCAACTGCTGCATCGCTGCAGTCAGGACCTGCTCCACCTCGGGCGCGACGTTTGAAGAAGTGGGACCGGTTTCGTAGCCGCCTTCGGGATAGGCTGCGGCGGTGCCGATGTAGCCGGGGCCGTAGTTGCCATAGGCGGCCATCATGACGTGAAGATCGGGACGCATGGCCTTGGCCGCGAGCTGGTATTCCACGAAGAGTTCGCCCGGCAGGTGCAGCATGCGTGAGTCGCCCACCTGGAGGCAGGTGATGTCGATCCCCTGCCCGGCCTTGCTGCGGCGCACGAAGGCGAGCTGATCGGCAAAAGAGATGTAGCCCTTGGCTTCGGTGGCCTTGAGTTTAGCGATCAGATCTTCTTCGGTCAGCCGTGGTGAGAGCGGCAGCTTCACTGGCACATTGCCCCAGCCAATGTCGGTGGCTGTGAGCGGCAGCTTCCTGGTCTTGTCATAGGCTTCGCGCATTCCGGCCGCAAGACGGGTGGCGAGGATGACGCGATTGCTCTGCGTGCCGTCGTTGTATTTGCCTGCGGCCACGTTGCCACCGGCACCGTTGAAATGGACATGCAGGGCGGCGTTCACATCCTGCCCGCGAATGAAGCGCGCAATGCCGGGGAAATCCGGGCTGGGAATGCCAAGGCGGTAGTAGCTCTGCGGATGGCAGGCGTAGGCACTGAGCACGGCGATGGGCTTGTCCCCATTCCAAAAGCTGAGAAGAGAGACAACGGGATCGATAAGCCCCTCCGGCAAGGAGATGAGGCCTTCGATTTTGCAACTGCTGCCGCGCATGCGGCCGATCCTGCCTTCAGGGGTGCGCTCCACACGACGGTTGGAAGCCACTTCCTTCACGACGGCCTCACCGTAGCCGTAGTGAGTGGCGGGCTGTGCCACGGGCAGGGCGGCGCGGATGGCATCGGCCGCGCGTTGGATGACCTGACGATGAAATGTGCCTTCAAAGCGGGTGTAACCTTTGATGTCGAGTTCCTTGATAATCTTCTCCGCCGTGAAGTCGCAGCCGGGGGCATCATGCTGATGCAGAGTGTGCACAGCCACGCGGCCCGGCACCGTGCCAGCCGCCTCCGCGAGCGCGGCACGAAAGGCGTCATGGCCTTCATTGGCGATGCCAATCCAGTCCACCGCGCAGAGCACGATGGGCTGTCCGCCACCAAGGATGACGATGCCCCGGCAGCGGAGGGTGAGATCGTCCACACGCTTCACCGGATCATAGGCCATCGCGGCCCCGAGCGGCGGCGTGGCATCCACATCAAAGGTGGCGATGCGCACGGCCTCGGCTGCATGCGCCGCATTCCACAGGCCAATGGGTGAAAGAAGAAACGCGAGAACGAGGAGAGCTTTCATGAGGTGTGAATGAACAGAACGCTCCTCGTCAGTACGTCTTGCCCGCAGGAATGGCGGACTGGCCGGAGATTTCGCTGAGAACGCTGTCAAAGTCGGCCGAGCAGGCGCTGAGGTGCGCATGCAGCGCGCCAAATTCACTGCCCAGCACGACGAACTGCGCACCGAGTTCGATGATCGTCTTCGCATCCGCAGCAGAGCCCACGGGACGGCCCCATGCCTTGCCATGTTTGCGGCAGGCGGCGGCGACCTTCTTCTGCACATCAAGCATCACGGGATCATTCACCGCAGGTGTGCAGCCGAGGCGCAGGGACATGTCTCCCGGGCCGAGAAAGAGAACATCCACACCAGGCACGGCGGCGATCTCTTCAACATTGGCGAGCGCAGCGGGGGTCTCGATCTGCACGGTGAGGAAGGTCTCGCGGTTGGCCTGCTCGATGTAGTCATCGGGCTTGCCGATCCAGTAGTCCGCATCGCGGCCACCACCGCAGAAGCCCCGGTCGCCGAGCGGGGGGAATTTCATGGCATTGACCAAGGCGCGCGCTTCATCCGCACTGCCGACGTGAGGGATCATCAACCCGGCGGCCCCGTCTTCAAGGAGACGGTAGAGGCTGTTTTTCTCCTTGGTCTGCGCACGCCAGACGCAGTCAATGTCCGCGGCGTGATGGCGGCCCAGCATGGTTTCGGCTTCGCGGGGCTCCCACACGCGGTGCTCGGCGTCCAGCCAGATGCCGTCGTATTTAAAATGGGCGGCGATGGCCGGGAAGAACGCGATGGGCGAACCGGTGCAGCAGATGCGGGCGACTTGGCCGCCACGGATTTTGGCGAGGACTTTGGAGCGTCTCATAAAAGGGATCAGGGTTGGTGTTGGGCGAGCCAGATGGAGAGTATTTTGGACAACGGCGAGGCATCGCCTGAGCGACGTGCGATCATGGACAGGTCCTGAGCTTTGATGAGGCGCTTCGCGAATGCCTCCCGGCGGATTTCCTCTTCGCTGAGCACCGGTTTCGCCGCCGAGGGCAAGGCCACCGCCACATCCCACTGCTGCACGCCGAAGCTGAGGGACCAGTTCATGATCCATGAGTAATCGTGATGAAACTGCTGCTCATCCTGCAAGGGGAGTTCAGCGGGCACGGCTATGATCACCAGATCCTGCGCCATGCTGCGCACCTTGCGCGCAGAGACCTCAAGCTCCGAAAGCGTCAAGCCTGCGGTGGGCCAGGGCGTGACTTTGACATCGACACCCGGATACAACTCCTGCAGTGCAGGTTTGATGAGTTCATCATATGGCGGCATGGCGAGCACCCGCACAGGCTGCGCAGCTTTGACACGTGCGAGGGCATGCGGCAGCACAGGCTCTGGCGGTCCGATCTTCTGGAGTGAAATGGTCCGTCCGGTGATGGCCTGCGCGAGCGTTTCGGCAAAGAGCTTGTGACCGGCCATGTTGGGATGAATGGTATCGCTGAGAAGCAGATTCCATTCGGCTGCATCCGCCGCATGCACGGCCTCGAATGCGGCGTAGCAGTCGGCCACGACGAGCGTCTCTTCTTTGGCCACGTCACGGATGGCTTGCGTGAATTGGGCGAGCCGGGCGCAGGGGCGCTGCGGGGTTTCGACAATGGAATTCTGCGTGCAAAGCACCACCTCCGCGCCGCTTTTCTGGCAGCGCGTGATCATTTCGCGGAGGTTCTTTTTGAAAACGTTCACCGGCGTGCCCACGAGATCATTCATGCCAAACATGATCGTCACGAGATGTGGCTTGTGGGCGAGCACATCGCGGTCCAGACGCTTGATTCCGCCCGTGGTGGTGTCGCCACTGATACCCGCATTGTGCACGCTGAGCTTCGCCTGCGGGTAAAGCTTCTGAAGCGCGATCTGGAGCATTTCTGGATACGCTCGTCGGCCGCCGCTGTGGTAATAGACACCGGTGATGCTGTCACCAATGCAGACGATCCGCACAGTCTCATCCACCTCGGCGAGAAGTACCGCCGTTTTCAACGGTGCGGCCGCCAGTAGGTGTGGGCAGAAGGCGAGAAGTATAAGAATCAGGCGCATCGGCATGTCAGGGTTGCCTCAGCCAGTCGAGCGTGATGCGGCGGATGCGAAGGCGGTTGAGGGCGCCCACTTTGCTGTCGCCAGCGCAATAGCCGATGAGCATGGCGTCGCCCACGAAATGAATGGCGGTGTAGTGATAGAGGCCGTCGGGATCGTTCTCGATGAGCTTGCGCTTGGGCCAGGTCTTGCCGCCGTCTGTGGAGATGGCCGCGACGAAGGGATTGCGCTTCTTGGGCGGGAACGGGAACATCCCGGAATGGTCGTTGTAAACCGCCAGCAGGTCGCTGCTGCCGGGCAGGCGCTTGATGCTGGCGGGGCCGTTGGGAGATTTCAATTCCGTGGGCTCGGGTGGTGAGAATGTTTTGCCCGCATCGGTGGAGTAAAAGCCGTACTGCGCTCCCTGATCCGTGCGGCACCAGGAGAAGAGACCGCCGTCCGCCAGCTCCACCACACCAGGCTCCTGCAGACCGCTGCCGCTGCGCACGGGCATGGCCCACCAGCTGGAGCTTTCAGTCCAGGTGCCGCCTTCATCATCGGAATAAATCCACATGGCGATGGCACGTGCGTCCCATGATTTGCTGGTATGCGGATCGGTGCCGCGTGAACGATGAAAGGCCAGCGGGATGATGATGCGGCCCTTGCTGGTCTGGATGACCCGGTCGTTGTTCATCACAAAGTAACCCGGCGCCTGCTGCACGAGCTTGGGATCAGTCCAGGTCTCGCCGTCATCGGTGGAGACCCGCATGTGCGGGCGGCAGTCCAGCCAGCTGTTTTTGATGCAGTAAAACATGGCCAGCTTTCCGCTGGCGAGGCGCAGCAGGGAGACACTCATCACATTGTTGCCAGCGGTGTTTTCCACCACGGTGACTGGCGGGCTCCACGTGCGGCCCTGATCATCCGAATGAATGCGCACGATGCGCGCCGGGCTTTCATCCCCCGCGCCGCCGTAAAACTGCGAGTAGCAGAAGATGATGCGGCCTGAGGCGAGCGTGGCGAAGGAGCCTTCCGAGTTCCGCGGATTTTCCTTCGAGGGATCAAGGTTGAAAGTGATGACGCTTTCAGCACGCGCCATGCAGGCGATGGCTAAACAGAGGGCGATGAGCTTCATGGGAGCTGGCTGGGTTTACCACTCACCCTGCCGGGCAAACTGGCTTTTCACGTTGGCGCTGAACTGGGTGATGCTGGCTTCGAGACAAGCGACGAGTTCGTCATTGCTCAGACCTGCCCCGTTGCGGGCGGCAGGGATGACGGTGGCGCATTCGTTGGCATCCATGAAGCGTGCGGCTTCGAGCAGCTTCGGCTGGTCCTCCGGTGGGATGACCATGAAACCGTGCTTGTCGGCGTGGATGAGATCATCTGGCTTGACGGTGCGGCCGAAGACCTCGACCTCGCAGCCCCAGCGCACGGGGTGGACGAAGGCGTGACCAACGCAAAGACGACGGGCTAGTGCCTTGAATCCCGCATTAGTCATTTCATCCAGATCGCGGATGGCACCGTCGGTGATGGTGCCCACGCAACCGAGCGCGCGAAACATGTTGGCGCTCACCTCTCCCCAGGCGGAGCCGAGCACCCGGGGTTTGTCGAGATCCTGCACGACGATGATCTTAGGCCCTGGCACACTGGCGATGTAGCGGCGAAACTCCGCCCCGGCATTCGGATTCGTCTGACGGTGCGCGGCGTTTGACGGCTCGATCACCAGCGTGACGGCATAGCCAACCATCGGCCCCATTTGTGGCATGAAGTCGCGGGTTTCCTCGATGTTGAAGGCATCGGCACCTGCGTTGTGCCGGGTAATCTGCTCCCAACCGTTGTAGATCGTCGGGGTGTTCCAGCGTTTGAGCTGAAGCAGGTCGCTGTGCGAAAGATGGCGCGCTCGTTGGGTCATGGCGGAGAAACAGGCTGCTGAAACGATTTGTCACAACGCCATGATTCTGGTCTGTTGTCCAAACCAGATGAAGCCCGCGCCCTCCTCCAGCCCCAGACTTCCCCAGCGCATCTCCCTCGTCAGCCTCACGGCGCAGAGTCTGCGCGAGTCCATGCAGGCCGGTCACTGGCACGGCCACCTTCCGGGCGAGCGCGAGCTATGCGCGCGCCTCCAGGTCAGCCGCCACACGCTGCGCGGCGCACTGCAGGAGCTGGAGCGGGATGGTTTCCTGGAGGTGTCCGACAGGCAGCGCCGCCGCATCAAGACCGCCGTAAAGCCCAAGGAGGCGGCTCACTCACGGGTCATCGCGCTCATCTCGCCGCGCCCGCTTCTGGACATGTCCCCCTCCACCGTGGTGATGGTGGATGATCTGCGTGACCAGCTTTCCCGAGTAGGCTTCAGTTTCGAGATTCATGTGAGCACCGCCTGCTTCACCGCCAAACCGGCACGCGCGCTGGAGGCGCTGACAACGAGATCGCCCGCGGCTGCGTGGCTCGTCTTTGGCTCGCTGGAGCCGGTGCAGAGCTGGTTCATGCGCCGCCAGCTTCCTTGCCTGATCGTAGGATCTTGCGCACCCGAGATCAGCCTGCCATCCATCGATACCGACTACCGCGCACTCTGCCGCCACGCGGGCGGCATGCTGTGCGGCAAAGGCCACCGGCACATCGCCTTCGTGCGCCCCCTCGGAGACTACGGGGGTGATGTGCAGAGCGAGCAGGGGCTGCGCGAAGCGCTCGGCGGCAGCCATGCGCCGACTCTTCAGGTGATCTCGCACGACGGCACAGCAACCAATCTCTGCGCGCTGCTGGACAAGTCCCTGCGCTCGGCACGCCCACCCACGGCCTACGTGGTCGCTCGGGCCATGCATGTGCTCACGGTGATGATGCTTCTCATGCAGCGCGGCAAACGTGTGCCGCAGGACATCGCGGTGATCTCGCGTGATGACGAAACATTCCTCCAGCATACGGTGCCGCCCATCACACGCTATGCGGCGAATACCGGCCAGTTTGCCCGCAGCGTGTGCAAGGCGGCGCGGCAGCTCGCGGAGTCCGGCACACTTCCTCCGAAAACGATCCGCCTCATGCCCAAGTTGATCCGAGGGGAAACACTGTGATTCATTCACCACGCGGTCCAGCCGCCATCCACCGCCAGATTTTGGCCGGTGATGAATGAGGAGGCATCGCAGACCAGAAAGGTCACCGCCCCCGCGATCTCAGCCGCCTGACCAACACGACCCAGCGGCACTTTTTGCGCGAGACGCTCGACGAACTCCGGCTGCTGAAATTGGATCGTCGGATTGGGAAACGGCCCGGGCGAGATGCTGTTGCAGCGCACCCCTTGCCTGCCCCAGTGCACAGCCAGATAGCGCGCCATCTGCTGGATGCCAGCCTTGCCCACACCATACTCGATGGGGTTCGGATTCATTGGCATTGCATACACGGAGGGATCCGGCGAGACGCTGCCATACATGCTTGAAAAAAGAACCATGCTGCCCCTGCCCTGCACCGCCATGTGATGGCCCACGGCACGCGCCAGGGCAAAGGTGGCCGTGAGATTCCCGTGGTTCGCCATGTCAAAATCTTCAGCCGCGAGATCCTCAAACCGCTTGGCCGTTGAAGCATACGTCATCACCACGAGGCCATGCGGTACCCCGTGCATGGCGATCTGCTCTTGAACGAATGCTTCCACGGCCACAGTGTCGGCGGCATTCAGGGAGGCCGCGCTCACCTGCGCCTGCAGACCCGCCGCGCCGACCATCTCCGCAGCACGCTCCGCCAGATCCACACACAGCACGCGGGCTTGCATCTCTGCGAGCTGTGAGACCACGGCAGCGCCTAGATAACCAGCGCCGCCAAAGACCCAGACGCTGCGTTCCTTGAGATCAAACGGATGAGGAGAGGACATGGGTGACAACAAGGACCGCACAAGCCCCCGGACTCAAGGCCGCGTCGCTGGTCTGTTGTCCGAGCCAGATCAGCGATGCGTGGGTAAGCCTGTATGATAGAGGGACGGGATCATCGCAGACCCCGTCCTTTTCCTTCTGCGCCGATGCCCCTGGTTATTTCGCCACTTCCTTCTTCTTCACCGGATATGAGGTGGGAGACTTGGCAAACTTCTGCATGCACTCCGTACAACAAAAAGCGACAAAGCCCTCCTCGGTCTTCACGCGATAGATCGGACGCGCCGGCTTGTGATCCACCGGGCACTCATCATTGATGGGCCAGGCGGCGAACACTGTGGCGGTCATGGCCAGACTGAGCAGCAGAGGAGCAAGAAGCGTTTTCATGGATGGGAGTCGAGTTGGAGTTGGTGCGCGTTACCCCATCAACGCACCAATCCCCCATCCTCATAGGTCATCGCAAATCCTGCCCACGGATGCGCAAGGCAGGCACAGTGCGGAGTCATTTCTCCTCGATGTCCCAATAGCCCAGCTTCGAGATTTGCTCCGGAGTCAGGGTGTCTATCCACCGTTTACCGTCGGGGCCGGGCGTGCCGTAGGCATGCCAGTCGATGGTGCCGTCTGGGCGCAGCTTTTCCATCGACACTGAGCCATCTACATGCCCGATGATGATTTTGCCACCAGACCATGACCGGCCTCTTTTAGCAGCTTTTTCAGGCCCCAGCCATGAAGAAAAGCCGCTGGTCACCTCCCATTTGGGTGGCCAGGACAGATCGAGACTGTTTTCGATCACGATAGGCGCATCAGGGTGCGAAAAATCCCCCTGTCCCTTGAGCAGCATCCAATGGCATTCCCCTGGCAGAAGCGCCTTTTCGAATCCTGGTGGATCGCCAATGTCATTGTCTGGATTAAAGATGCTACTTGGGCAGCCAAAAATGCGCTCATCCGTCACAATCCCCTCTTTGATCCACTCACGAAACACCTCATTCGCTGAGCGAAACAGCACCTTCCCATGGTCAGGAAAGGCAGAGTCGTGGTCTTTGGAATACTGCTTTAAGCTCAGAATGATCTGTTTGCAGTTGTTAACTGACTTCATCATTTTGCCTTGGGGGGCAATTCGTGAGCCGCCAGGCTGAAGAAACCAGACAGGATCACAAGGCATGCAACAAGCACGGCCCACTGTACGCACCCCCACCTCGCTTTCGGCTCTTTGTCCATAGGTCGATTTCACCAAAAGCCATGCTGAGAGACAATCTCATTCGGCGTCTCCCTGCCTTCTTTTTTGCGCAAGGCCCACGGCAGCGCAGTGATCGAGGACGATTCCGCTTCGGCGGAGGAGCTTGACCTTATGACTCGCTTTGCCTCCATTCCACATTCCACATTCCACATTCCACATTCCTCATTTCCCCGTTCTTTCTCGCTTGAACCCGCCTTTCTGGAGCGTTTAACACTCTCCTACTCCACCACATGATTTTTCTCGCCGATCTGCCCGCACCCAGCCGCATGGGGGACATCCTCATGGCCTTCCTGAGCATTGTCTTCGAAGGCGCTCCCTACATTCTCATCGGCACGATCTTTTCAGGCTTCATCGACGCCTTCCTGCCGGCCAAGCTGCTGGACCGGGTGCTTCCCAAGAGCAAGGTGCTGGCAACGCTGATCGCGGGCTTCCTCGGCCTGGTGTTTCCGGTGTGCGAGTGCGCCGTGGTGCCGGTGATCCGGCGGCTGGTACAGAAGGGCCTGCCTCTCTCCTGCGCGGTGACCTACATGCTCTCCGCCCCGATCATGAACCCCATCGTGGCGATCAGCACGCTGACAGCGTTCAAAGAATTCCAAGACCTGAGCTGGGCCACGGCGGGCAATGCGACGATGACGATCGCGCGTTTGTCGCTGGGCTACCTGGTGGCGGTGATCGTGGGCCTTGTGGTGCTGCGCTTCAAGCCGGGACAGGTGCTGCGCCACAGCATCGCCAACAAGATCGAAAATGCAGCGGCTGAAGACGATCACGGCCACGTGCACGCCCCGGCCGCCAGCTTCAACGGCAAGCTGGTGCACGCCATGCGCAGTTCCATGCGGGATTTCTTGGATACGGCGATGTACTTCGCCATCGGCGTGGCGATCACATCCGTCTTCAACACGCAATTGGATCAGTCTAACACGGACACACAGCTTATGCTGAAGACCATAGCGTCCAGCGACTGGCTGGCCATCCCTTTCCTGATGGGGCTGGCCATTCTGCTCTCCCTCTGCAGCACCTCCGACGCCTTCATTGCCGCGCCGATGACGGCCTTCTCGATGGCGGCGAAGCTCGCCTTCCTGGTCTTCGGCCCCATGATGGACATCAAGCTGCTGTTCATGTACTCCAGCGTCTTCCAGCGGAAGGTGGTCGTATGTCTTCTGGTGGGTCTTTTCCTCCTCGTGGGCCTGCTTTCCGGGCCCTGGATGAGCCTTGTTCAACATCTTTACATCAAACCCTAAACTGCCATGAGCGGAACCCGCACCCTCGTTCATCTTCTCAGTGTCTCCATGCTCCTGCTCTGGAGCGGCGTACTGCTGTATTTCTATTACAGCGGTCGGCTGATCAATTACCTGCCGCCGGACGGCATCTTCCGCCCGATGGTGCTGCTGTCAGGCATCGGTCTTGCTGTGCTGGCCCTCTTCAACCTGCTGACCATGGGTGCCGAGGATGCGGACTGCTGCGGCCATGATCACGGCCACTCACATGACGAACACGATCATGATCACAAGGAGTGCTGCGGGCATGATCACGCGCACAAGCATGAAGCTGCCGCCTGCGGCCACGACCGCTCTCATGATCACGCGTCCGAGGAAGGCTGCTGCGGGCACGACCACGGGCATGCCCATGAACACAAGCACGACCATGGCTGCTGCGGGCATGACCATGGGAACCACCATCATCATCAGCATGAGCATGTCGTGGTGGGGCATCAGCATGCGGAAGAGGGGCATGTGCACGGTATTCTAGAGGAAAGCTCCTGGCCCGGCCGCATCGTGGTGCTGCTGATCCTGGCCGCACCGCTTTCCTGGGCGGCGCTGTCCACACCGGACCGCTACAGCCCGGATGCCATCGTGCACAAAGGCCTTTACGCGCCTAATTATGCCGACACTTCCCGTGCCGAGCAGTTCTCACTCCAAAACAAGACCAAGAACGTCGCCAAGCCAGATGCCGCCACCACGGCTGAGAAAGTCGCCACGGAGAAAGTGGCTGATCAACCTCCCGCCATGGTCAGTCCGCAGACGCTTGGAACTGCCGGAGAAGCCGCCAAGCCTGCCAACACGCCACCGCCCGGAGTCGCCGCCGCCTCTGCCGCCGCCGCAGAAACCAACACACCGCCCAAAAACATCCCTCCACCCGCCCAAGCCTCCAAGAGCTACGGCACATTCACCCTTGAGGACCTCAAAAAGCAGGTGCCCCAGAGCAAGGAAGGCAACTTCATCCTCGAAGTCCCCGAACTCTACTACACCGGCGGCGATGTCGAGGTGCAGAAGGTGCTGACCGGCCAGATGGTCGAGACCGTGGCGCAGGTGCTGCCGGAGAAGGTGAACAATGCCGATGGCCACCGCCTGCGCATCTTCCGCATGCTCGTCCAATGCTGCGCCGCAGATGCCCGTCCTTACTCCGTCCCCATTGACTTCGGCAAAAAAGCCCCCGATTTCAAAGACATGACCTGGGTCAAAGTCGTCGGCAAGATGGGATACAAAAAGGAAGGCAACCAGACCGTCCCCATCATCGAAACCACCAAGGTGGAAGAAACCACCGCTCCTGACAATGCGATGATTTACTGAGCCGCCCAGTCGAGAAACACCCGGAGAATTTTTTCAAGCATGAGGGGGCCGCCGGCCCCCTCAAACTTTTGGTTCACGACGCGGCAGAGCATCCATTCGGAGTCATGCTGCATCTGATGGCTGATCTCTGAGAAACCACGATCTGCAAGATCGGTTTCTGAGAGGTCAACCTTCACAACCCATCCGGGGTTGTCCAGGCTGTCAATCGTGACTCCGTTAGAATGCTCCCAGTCTCCGTCACAATGTGACTGATACCAGTTTTGCAGCTCTTGCAGGACATCCATTTGTCAGAGGCCCGCCCCTCACGGCACGTCATACGTGCCCAGCGCGGCCACATCAAAGCGAGCCGAACCCACTTCATCCGCAATCTCGTTGAGGGCTTCGACTTCCGCCGTGCTGAAGAGCAGCCCGCCGGCTTTGGCCGTATGCGCCGCATTCTGCGCTTCGGGCTGGCCGGGGAGCATGCAGTTCTCGTTGCCATGGCCGAGGATGTCGCCGATCACGGCTTTGACGTTTTCATTGAAGCTGCGGCCATTCGAGAAAAGCCCCGTGCTGATTGCATCCGGATGAATGACCTGGAAGTAGAAGCTGCTCGTGCGCTTCTCACCCGCCGGCAAAGGCTTGCTCTTGATGTCCGGATGCGCACCTCCGCCCCGCAGGGTGGGCAGGCCGCCGCCGATCATGCCGCCCATGACTTCGATGAGGAGGGAGAGGCCGTAGCCCTTGTGCGCGCCAAAGGGCAGCAGCCAGGCGGCTTCATTCGCATCCGTGGTGGGCTTGCCTTCCTTGTCCACGGCAGCGCCGGGAGGTAGCGGCTTGCCTTCGCGCTTGAGCTGCTGCACGCGGCCCATGGCCACGGTGGAGGTCGCCCAGTCGATCACAATGGGGAAGCCGCAGGCGTCCTGCGTCGGCAGGCCCCAGGAGTGGGGATTGGTGCCCAGCACCGGAAACTTGCCGCCAAAGGGCACCACTTCGCCAAGCGTGGAGGTGCAGTTCGTGTAGGCGATGTAGCCTTTCTTGGCCGCATCCATCACATAGCCGCCGCCCCAGAGGTAGTGAAAGGCGTTGTCCACGCTGACCTGGCCGATGCCGTATTTGTCCGCCATTTCCATGCAGCGCTCCATGGCGGCAAACGCCACGCTCTGGCCCAGCTTGAGCTTGCCATCCCAGGCTTCGCTTGCGGCAAAAGGCTTCTTGATCACCTCGATCTCCGCGCCCGGCTTGCAGCCGCCGGTGGCGCTGCCAAAAAGGTGGTCCAGGTGCAGCGCCTTGATGGCGTTGTGCGTGCGGATGCCGTGCGCCGTCGCCATCTCGCAAAACCGTGCGCCGTCCTCGGCCTCCGCCTGGGTGTAGCCACGATGCTGGTAGGCGGCGCGGACAAGTGCGTTGTGGGCTTCAGTGGGAACGATGTGGTATGGGGTGGGCATGGTTCGCGGATATTGGAGCATCTGCCCCGACACGCAAGAAGCAGAAATAAAGAAGGCTCCGCTCTTGCGAGCGGAGCCCTGCAAACTGACGGCACTGTGGCCGCCACCCTGTCCTTATTTGGCAGGCTTGAAGACGTCGTGGCAGGCCTTGCAGTTGTTGGCCTTTTTGAATTCGCTGATGCCGCTGGCGTCCTTGGCCTTCACCTTCTGCAGCGCTGCGACCATGGTCTTGCACTTTTCCACCCAGGCGGCCTTGTCGCCTTTCGGCGGCGTGGCTGCGCAGATGGCCTGCACGCACTTGATCAGGGTGTCCAGTTCAGCGTCGGTGGCTTCACCTTTGCCGACCTTCTTGGCGATGGCGTCCTCGGGCTTGAAATTCTTCTTCATGGCTCCTTTGATGACATCGTCCGCAGAGGCGGTGCTGAGGCCGATGGCGAGGCAGAGGAGGGAGAGAGCAGTCTTCTTCATGGGGTGTCTGACGTGTTTGATGATGTGATGTGTTTGAGGGGGAGGAAGCCGCAGCGCGCACGGCGTTGGAAAAACGCAGTTCAAGCAGTTCTTTTACCAACCACCGCCTGCATTATTTCCATTCCAACGTTTTAATTCGCCCGCGCCGTTGCCGTCAATTCTAGAATTTACCGTTGCAGATTCTTCTGAAAACTCAGCGAGAGACCGCGCGTTAGACGACGTTTCTCGGCCCTACCCATGAAACTTCTCCTGTTCCCCGTTTTCCTCCTCACCGGCCTCGCCTCTGCGGCAGACTCCGAACTGCTGATCCAGCTCGGGCTCAATGACAAGGAATCCACCGTTTGGGACGGCTCCGTCACCGTGACACCCGGGGAAGTGCAGGAGGTCAGCGGCTACCGCTTTGAGCAGAAGGATGCTCTCAAAGGCAAAAATGCATGGCAGGCCAGCAGCCGCACGCCTGCGGGCGCGAATGCCAAGGCACGCGGGAATAACCCGAAAAAGATCGGGGCCATGGCCAGACAGCTTGGCCCCATTTTTGAAAACGGCGTGTTTGTGAAGCTGAAGGATGTCACTCCGGACAGTTTGGTGGAGGTCACCACCGCGCAAGGCAAGGTCTCATTCAAACTGGCAGATGTAAAACCCGGTGAGGCGCTGGATCTGATGGAGGGCCGCGTGGCGGTGCATCAAACGGCCTTCAACCTCCGCCGCATGTCGCCAGATCGCACGGACGATGACTTCCCTGCCCTGGCCATCGGCCCTGATGGCCACGGCTTCCTCGTTTACCAGAGTTTCACACCGGGCTTGGACCGCGATGAACGCGCGAAGCGCTGGGAGAAAGAGCCGGAGGATTTCACCTTCCTCGGCCAGCCTGTGGGTGGCGACCAGCTCTGGCTGCACCTGCGCAAAGCCAACAAGTGGGAGGACGAGCGCATCGCCGTCACCGAAACCGGCCGCGACATCTACAAATCCGCCGTCACCTTGGATGGCAAAGGCGGCGCTTGGATCATCTGGAGCGAGCGCGCGGACGGCCGCTTTGACATCTGGGCCCGCCACTTCACCGGTGGCCAGCTCGGCAAAGCCGAAAACCTTTCCGCCTCCCCAGGCAATGATCTCGCCCCCGTGGCAGCGCTTTCCACCCAGGGCACGGTGATGGTGGCCTGGATGTCCGCGCAGGACGGCAAGTTTGAGATCCGCACCCGCACGCATCAGGACGGCGCCTGGGCCGCAGCACAGACCGTCTCAAGCAGCACCGGCAACTGCTGGAACCCATCCCTCTGCGCCGACCCGCGTGCAGAAGGCGGCAGCGGCCAGTTTGCTCTCGCCTGGGACACCTATGAAAAAGGCGATTACGATATCTGGCTCTGCCTGCTCAGCGCCTCTGGCAAAGGCCCCTTCAAACCGATGCCGGTGGCCAACACCGCACAGTATGAAGCGCGCGCGTCCGTGGCCTTCGATCACCAGGGCAATGTCTGGGTGGCCTATGAAAAGAGCGGCGAAACCTGGGGCAAAGACTGGGGCGCCTACGACAGCAATGACGGCATCGGCCTTTACCGCAATCGTGAAATCGGAATCGCCGTGTGGGATGGCAAGTCCTGGCAGGAACCACAGGGCAACATCGCCGATGCGCTGCCCGGCGCTGTGGCTGCACGCGCCAAGGGCAAGGGCAAAGGAAAGGGCAAAGGACGTGGTGCGGACGTGACCGCTCCTGCTCCCGCCATCAGCCCGGAAGCTCCGGATGGCCTCGCCTTCCAGCGCCCCGCCGAGCGCCGTGGGGCTCCAGGTTCCCATGCAGAGGCCACCGGCCCGCAGACCTACAACAACCTGGGCCGTATCATCTGCGATGCCGATGGGCGCATCTGGCTCATCGCCCGCACACGCTTGAACAGCTTTCGCGGCCCGCTGGGCAGCACCTGGGGCAGCGTGGCGGCATATCTCGATGGCACCGAGTGGGTGGGCCCCATCACCATTCCCCACAGTGACAATCTGATGTACAATCTCCCTGCCCTCGCCGCCGGGCCGAAGAACCTTTTCGTGGCGCACAGCAGTGACCACCGCATGGACCGCATGAACGAGTTCAACAAAGCCAGGAATCCGGGCGGCAAAGGCGGCAACGCCGCCCTGGATGCGAGCAAAGACCCTTTTGACAACGACGTCTATTTCAGCCGCCTGCACAGCACAACTCCGTTGAAGGCCGCAGCGCTCAAACCTCTCGCGGAAGCCCCGCAGGACAATCCAGCCCCCAGCAAACGCACCGAGGCCGAGCGCTCCGAAGTCGCCGCGATCCGTAGTTTCCGCAGCACCATCGGCGGCACGGAGCGCCAGATCCTGCGCGGTGAATTCCACCGCCACACCGAGATCAGCGGAGACGGCGCCAACGACGGCCCGCTGGAAGACATGTGGCGCTACGCCATCGACGCCGCCTCCATGGACTGGATCGGCAATGGCGATCACGACAATGGCAATGGCCGAGAGTACACCTGGTGGCTCACGCAAAAGACCACGGATGCCTTCTTCCTCCCCAAGGCTTTCACTCCCATGTTCAGCTATGAGCGCAGCGTCGTGTACCCCGAAGGCCACCGCAATGTCGTCTTCGCCCAGCGCGGTGTGCGCACCCTGCCCCGCCTGCCCCTCAGTGACGCGCGCATTCACGAGCCTGCGCCAGACACCAACATGCTCTACAAGTACCTCAAAAAATTCGACGGCGTCTGCGCCAGCCACACCAGCGTCGGCAGCATGGGCACCGACTGGCGCAACTGGGGCGGCGAATTTGAACCCATGGTCGAGATCTATCAGGGAGCCCGCCAGAACTACGAATACCCCGGCTGCCCGCGCTGCCCTACGGAGAACGACGCCATCGGTGGCTGGGAACCCGGCGGCTGGGTGTCTGACGCCTTTGCCAAAGGCTACAAGTTCAGCTTCCAAAGCAGCAGCGATCACGGCAGTACGCACATCAGCTACGCCATGATCCTGGCCGAGGACTACAGCCGCGAAGGCATCCTCAAGGCCATGAAGCAGCGCCACACCTACGGCGCCACGGACAACATCATCGCCGACAGCCGCTGCACAGCAGCCGATGGCAAGGAGCGCATGATGGGAGACGAGTTCACCGTCAAAGGCGCGCCCACCCTCACCCTGAAACTCATCGGCACCATGCCCTTTGAAAAAGTGACCCTTATCAAAGACAACGTCGAAATCCCCATGACCATCTCCAAGGAGAAAACCATCGACCTCACCTGGACCGACCCCAAGCCCGAAAAAGGCAAGACCAGCTACTACTATTTCCGTGGCGAACAGACCAACGGCGAACTCGTCTGGGTCTCTCCGATGTGGATCACTTTGGAATGACGCATACCCCGATCAGACGCTGGACGCGCTGGGTGCTTGCAGCCGGGGAGGGCGCGTCTTTCGGCTGGTTTCTCTTCATCTCCCACATTGCCGCCAGCAATGTCATTCAAATTTCCGAATGGGTTGGGTCTGGAAGGCTCGAAGAAGCTCAGCCGCGTCTGACCCTTTGGGTTCAATACCTTTTCCCGGAAGATGCTTGGTCACTGCTGTGCGGCGTCCCGGCATTCAGCATCGGTTTCGGCCTCATCAGCCTGACCTCGAACGAAGCGCTGCCGGGCCGGTTGTTTCGGTGGATTGCCATGGCTTTGTTTACGGCGCTGCTCGCTTTATCTCTTCCCGCCATGGCAGCCTTCAAAAATCTGAGCGGCGGTCCTGACGGGCACCAGTCGGACGAAGTACTTTTTGTTGCTCTAGCTTTGTCTGTGCTTCTCTATGGCATCATACGATGCCGCCGCTTCCAACATCCTCAGGCATGACGAGCTTCCGTTTTCTCACCGCATTCGTCATTCTCTCATTCGGCATTCGTCATTCCGCCTGCGCTCACCCCGCCGACCAAAGCGAGATGCGCGTGCGGCCGAGTCCTCACCAGCTCGAAATCCGGCTGACCTTCAACATCCTCACGCTCACGCGCTTCACCGGCATCGACACCGATGGCGACATGAAAATCAGCATGGCCGAGCTCACCGCCGCGCAGCCGCGCATCGCCACCTACTTGAACCAGCACATTCATGTGGAGATCAACCGGCAGAAAGCCATGCTGGGCTCAGGCGTACGCTTTGCGCCGGTGTGGCCGGAGCCCGAGAAAACGCCCCCCATGTCCGAGGTGGAATACGCCGCCCGCAATGTGGATGTGACCTTCGTGCAAACCATCGAAGGCAAGGTGCTGGAGGACTTCTGGCTGGGCTTCGAGATCTTCGAACAAACCGGCCCGATGCAAACGATTCGCGGTGTGTTTGAGCAGGATGGACGCATCGAAGAGGTGCCCTTCAGCGTCCAGGAGCCGGAATATCTCTACGACACCGGCTTTGCCGACGACCCCTTTGTGCAGGAGGCCGAAAAGAAGCAGAAGGCCGGTCTCTCCTCCGCCCCTCCCGGCGAAGAACCTCCCCTGCGCCCTGCGGCGACGCTCGCCTCCCCCTCTTCTTATGCAGCACCCACCGCCTCCGCCGCTGGCACGCCCGCTGCCACCATGGCCGCCGGGCCCGCTGGCAATCCCGCCGTTAAACTCGCCACCCCCATCGACCCCACATCCACGCCCGCAGCACCAAGCACGGAACGCTGGTGGATGATCCGCGCCGGCGTGATCGCGATCCTTCTCATCATCGCCCGCAAAATCCAGCTCAGCGCCCGCGCCAAGCTCACCAGTTCGCGCCGTCGCCCAAGACCCAATTAGGCCGGCAGAGAATTCAAATCACCTCATGCTTATCAACACCATCAGCCACTGACGTCCATCGTCATCGCCGAAGACGGCTGCACTTCGCCGCGAAGTTCTGCAATCTGCCCTTTCAGGGTGGCAATTTTTTCCAAGAGACTCGTTTCTTCGATCGCTGCGCGCTTGATCCGCTCCTCCCAATGAGATCCACCTTCCAAAGCCCCCCCGTTCTGGCCTTCCTGCACCGAGGGCAGATGCGCCCGCGTGCGGGCCCGAAGTTCAAGTGAGCGGGAGTTCTGACGCAGAAAATGCAGCCGGGTTTCCTCCCGCTGAAGGTCTTCGCGCAGGCGGCTGATCCGGCTGTTGGGCCTGAGATCACTGATCAAGCTCCCCGTCTTGGACTCAGTAGCAGCCATCTCATCCGAAGCACCGACGGCCCTGGAGGCTGCGGGGCCTTCAACTGCGACCTGCCGCCCTGCTGCGGCACTCTCCATCTTGCCGGACTGCAGACGTTCCATGATCTGACGCAGCGCGCCCAGTGCCATTTGGATTTCATCGTTCGCATTGCGCGCTTCTGTCGAGTCCGCCTCGGCCTGCTGCAGCCGGTTCAGGCATTGGTCCATGCGCTCTTTCCAGTCCAGCAGCGCAGAGATCTGCGTTTCCCACCCGCTGAGCTGCTGTCGTGCCTCCCTGATCTGCGCCGTGAGTGCCGCGCTTTCCTGATCATGCAACTGGCGGGCGTCTTTCGTCAGGGAGCGCAGCTCGTCATACATCACCCGTTCCTGCTGAGCAGAAGAGGTCAGCGTCGCAATTTCCTGGCGCAGGTCTTTTTCCTGCGTCGTCATCTGCTCCAGACGCTGGCGTGTCTCGGTTTCCTGCTGATTGACGGCGTCACAGCTTGCAGTGGCCGTGGCCAGCTGCTGGGTGATGTCCTTGAGCGCGGCATCAAGCTGCGTACGTCGCTGCGATGCTTCTTCCACCTGACGGCCAAGAACACCCAGATGCTGCTCTGCGGCTGCCACGTTGGCCTGCCGGGATGTCAGCGCCTCAAGTGTCGCCTTAAGGTCATGCGCCAGCTGGAGTTCCTGCGTCGCGGCGTTGAGTGCGCCTTGGGTTTCCACCAGCTTTTGCTCCTGTCCGGCCAGGCTGGCGTTGGTGCTCGTCAGGTTCTGCTCCGTCGCCTGCACGGCTGACTGAAGTTCTGACAGTTTGGCCATCGCCGCTGTGATGCCCGTCTGCTGTTCAGCCAGTTCCCTGCGGGCTGCCACCACCGCTGCGGCAGCGGCCTCATGTTCCTGCTGAGCCTGACGCGCACTGGCTGTTGAAGCCTCCCGTTCCTGCTCACGCCGGGCGATCTGGGCCTCGATTTCACGCAAGATCATCTCCTGATTTTGCTGCCGCATGAGGAGGTTCTCCACCTCATGGCTCAGCGCCATCCGGCGCTCTTCGGCCTGCTGGCACTCATGGGTCGCCTGCTGCATTCTCACCGCCGCTGCGTCGATCTCCGCATGCCGCGCTTCCAATCGAATGCCGGCCTCCTCATGCTGCTGGCTGACACGCTGCATCGCGATCTCGGCACCAATGCGCTCCTGTCGCAGGGCTTCCAGCTTCGCCGTCTGTTCCTTGGTCTGCGCCTCCAGTTGGTGGGATTGCTGTTCCAGCACGTGAATGTGATCGCCTAGAATGGCTTCCAGTTCCTGGCGTTCCTGCAATGTCTGGCTCAGGGACGCCAGACGCGTTTCTGTGGCCAGGCATTCATCACGCGTCGCGTGCAGGCGCTCTTCCGTGGTCGCAAGTTCGGCACGGCAGCCTTGCAGCGCGTCCGCAGTGGACTGACGCGTGTTGACCAGCACGACGATCTCCGCTCCCAGCGCCCGGTGCTGCTCACTCAATGCTGCCAGCGAGGCCTCCGTGTCGGCGATCTGCTGCTTCACCTCCTGGCTCTTGCAGCCAAGATCTTCAATCTCCTGGGCAAACTGCCGGATCTGCTGCACGGACACCTCCTCCTGCGCCTCAAGCTGGTTCACCGTCCGGCCGAGGTGGGCCAGTTGCGTCGTCGCCTCCGTGCACTCGTTCAGGGTGATCCCCAGCTTCTCCTCCATCCGCGCGAGTTCGCTGCGGCGGGCCAGCAGCGCCTGCGCGATGGTCTGTTCACAGGCCCGCAGTTCATCCATTTCAGCCTGGCTGTCCGCCCGCTGCTGGCGGAGCATGATCAAAGTTTGATCGTGCTGAACCATTTCAGCCTTGAGTTCGCCAAGTGCAGCCGCAGCCGCCTTGCGCTGGGCCCCCAGATCATTGACCTCGTTTTGCAGATCAGCGTGGTGCTGGCTCGTCTCCTGCACCGCCTGCCGCGCATCCTGCAGCCGCGCCCGTTCATCGGCGATGGCGCTGCGCGTGATGTTGAGGGAGTTTTCACTCTCCCGGCACTGGGCGGTAAGCTGCGCAAAATTCTGCTCCAGCGCCTGATAGCGTGCCGTCAGATCCACGACATGGCCTGTGGCCCGGCTCCCTGCTTCTTCCAAATAGTTGAGCCGGTCTTGTTTGAGCTTGAGATTGGCCTCCGTCTGCTGCGCACTCACTTCCAGCCGTGCAATGTTGATCGTCAGCTCCTGCTGCCGCGTCTCATGCCTCACCACCAGGCCGCGTGCCTCCACAATGCGCTCCTGCTGCCGCGTCACCTCATCAATCGCCTTCTGCAGCAGATCGGAAAGCTCGGAACTGCGCTCTTCCAGCAGCGCCGACTCCGCTTTCAGCCCGGCCAGCTGACGTGCCGCCGCGGCCACCTGCGCCTCCACCGTCTGTTTGTGGCTCTGCCACTCACTCAGTTGCTGCTGCGTCTGCTCCAGCTTGCCCTGGTCTTGCAGATAGCGCGCATTGATCTCCTGCATGCGGCTTTGCAGCAGTTCCCGGTGCCCGTTCAGTTTGCCCAGTTGATCATTCAGGCTGGCCTCAAGACTGAGAAGACGGTTCACCTCGGAAGTCTTCTGCTCATGCAGCCGCGACATCTGCCGCACTTCATGCGTCAGCGCCCTGTGCTGCTCCTGCACGGACTGCAGTTCAGAATGCCAGCGTTCGCAGGTTGCCTGGGCATCAGCGGCGGCGGCATTCAGCTCGACCAATCGCCCCACCGGCAGCCCCGACACCTTCGCGGCCTTGGTTTCCCGACCACCATCTAGATCAAAAGCGAGGTTGCTCATAAGTGATTTCGTTGCAGCAATTCATCAACTTATATCAATATTACGGCTTGGTTAAGCTGTTTTTTAAAAATTTTCATATCGCGCGATGCGGTTTGTAAAACGGATGCGGGAACGCCCCCAAGCGGAGCGCACTGCTTTTTCCAGCAATTTAAAAACGCAGCCCATAGCCGCACTTTTCATCCCAGCCCCTTTAGCTCCCCTTCTCGCAGTACAACCGCACACCATCGGCACACATGGATGTCACGTTGGCATCTTCTCCTTTGCGCCAGAGTTCCTCATCAACGCCCGCCTGCATGGCGATCGCATGCTCAGCCGCCGCATAGTTGCGACGGTTCTCCTCCGCTCCGACTCCCTCCCGAAAATCAGCGGCCACGCGGTCGTAAACTTCCATCACCCGCTGCCGATACGTGCTCAGATGCCACTCCACATCCGTCACCGCACCAAAGTGCGTCAGATACAATGTCTTTAAATTAGCAGCCATCAGACGGTCAAGCGACTGCACATAAGCCACGGGATCAAACTGCGGCGGCGCAGCCGTCACGGAAAGATAGCGGCTGTGCTCCAGACGCATGCCCGCCACATCTCCAGCAAAACAAATATCCCCGATGATAAACGCATGATGATGCCGCGCATGCCCCGGCGTATCCCATGCCGTGATCTCGATCTCGCCGAGTCTTACACTCTGCTTGTCCTGCAATGCCACCACCCTTTCCGCAGGTACCGGCAGCATGTCACCCCACAGCGCGTCCATTTGCACCCCATACACCATCCGGGCGCTCTCAATGAGCTTGGAAGGATCGATCAAATGCCGTGCCGCATTGGGGTGGCAATACACCGTGGCCCCCTGCTGCGCAAACCACCCCGCCGCACCGGCATGATCCAGATGAATGTGCGTGACGAAGACCTTCTTGATCGCCGACTCCTCCACCCCCGCCGCACGGATCGCCGCCCGCAGCGTCTCCAGCGTGGAACCCGGCCCCGTCTCGATCAGTGCGTGCTCACCACCGCTCTCCACCAGAAAGGAAGCAATGAGACCGGGAATGCCGATGAAGCGGAGATCGAGGGTGTGGATGCGCATGGGGAACAGACGTCAAGTAGGCGGAGCCAGCCTAGAGGTCAAGGCGTCGCAGGCGTCTGATTCAGAGCTTACGTTTCGGGTGAACCCAAAAAGTTATCTCCGAAGCCTCTCTGCCTTTCGGTTTTTCCAAGAAAGTGCTGTTTGCAATGTGGACGCGAATCCTCTCAGCCTCGCTAGAATAGAGCAGGCGATGCTCCTGGTCGTAGCAATCGACGTGAAACTCCAACAGGTAGGTTCCGGGCTTCTCAATCCACTGTCCAAACAGCATTGGGTTGCCCTTCCCAATGTGGTAGAAAGGCACCATCACCCTGCTCCCTAAAACCGGCGCGCCACTTTGAACGCAGACCTTGAATGCGGTGGCATCATGGACGGGTGACACTGCCACTTTCTCGCTCCAGAAAACATCAATCAATACATGCTCAGGCAGCCTCCTCCCATGGGAGTCTTTGACGTCAAACCACACCCTGCGGGTATGGCAGGTGTCCCACACTTTTAGATCCGCTTTGTCTGTGGTTTTGAGTGAAACAGAAATCGGATGCTCATGCCTCGCTTCAAAGAGCGGAATTCGTGAATCATGGCACTGGCAGCTCGCCATGAGGCAGGCCAGAAGCGAGGAAATGAGCGCTTTTTTCATGGAGTGTCTTTCTGAAGCCTTTGAGCGGTTGCGATCAAAGCTTTGAGCAGCTCGCCTTGCAGGCAAAAGTGCCAGTATCGCTTCCTTACAACAAAAAGCCCCGCCTGTCATGGCGGGGCCTGAAGTCCTGATCACGCCATGACGGCGCAGCACGGCACTACCTCATCGCCTCAAAGCGCTTCTTCAGCACTTCCTTCTGCGAGACGCCGCCAAGCTTCGACTGGGTATCATCAATCCACTTCTGCTCCAGCGCGTTCTTCGTGGGGCGGTTGACCTGGTAATACACGCCGAATTTCCCCGGGGCGAGATTCTCGGCCATCTTAAACGCGGCGGTTTCGTCGGTGATGTCGTGCTGTGTTTCGTCAATGGTGTCAAAGGTGCCGCCTTTGCGTGGCGTGCTGTCGTCAAACGCACCGGCGTAGAACATGACGCATTCGCTGAGGCACTCCACCACGCTGAATCCATCATGCAGGATGGCGCGCTCAAACATGGCCTCCATGTGCTTCACCTGCGCGGCATGCGTGCGGGCGATGAAGGTGGCGCCGCTGGCGAGGAGCTGGCGCATGGGGTTGATCGGGCGGTCGATGCTGCCCGTGGGGTCGGTCTTGCTCTTGAAGCCGATGGGGCTCGTCGGGCTCGTCTGCTTCTTGGTCAGGCCATAGACGAAGTTGTCCATGATGACGTAGGTGAGCTTGATGTTTTTGCGCGCGGCGTGGTTCAGGTGGTTGCCGCCGATGGAGAAGCCATCGCCGTCGCCGCCGAAGACAAACACATGCACGTCGGGACGGCTCAGCGAGATGCCGGTGGCCAGAGGCAAAGCACGACCATGGATGAAGTGAATGCCGTGCGTGTTCATGAAATACGGGAAGCGGCTGGAGCAGCCGATGCCGGCCACGCAGACGATGTTTTCATGCGGATACTGCAACTTCTCCAGCACGCGGTAAAAGATGTTCAGTACGGCGAAGTCGCCGCAGCCGGGGCACCACGTAGGATGATCGGCGGTGAGTGCTTTTTTGGTGAGCTTGTCAGCAGCAGGTGCTGCAGGAGTGACGAGGGCGGTGGACATGATGGTTTAAAAAGAAGAAAGGTTGGTTGGGCTGCGAGGGTGCGGGTCCGGACTAGGCGCTCATGATTTTTTCCACGCCGGTGACGATCTCGCGGATGCGGAAGGCCAGACCGTCCGTTTTGCACACAGATTGGATGCGCGGGTCCGCCAGACTCGCGCGCAGCAGCGTGGCCAACTGGCCGTAACCATAAAGGCCGGAGTCGTTCATCTCCACGCACACGACATGCTTGAACTTCTTGAAAAGTCCGTCAAGACCGTCCGGCATCGGGTGCAGGTGGCGCAGGTGCAGGGCGCCCACTTTGTGGCCTTCTGCACGCATGCGGTCCACGCTTTCCTTGATCGGGCCGTAGGTGCTGCCCCAGCCGATGATGAGGGCGTCGCCGGTCTGGTCGCCATGGATCTCTGGCAGCGGCAGTTCTTTGGAAAGCTGCACCAGCTTGTTGCGGCGCTTGTTGGTCATCAAGGTGTGCATCTTGGGGCTGCCGCTCGGGTGGCCCATTTCATCGTGCTCCAGACCGGTGGAGACGGGGTACTTGCCGCCAGCCATCTTCGAACCGGGAGGCGCGTGCTGCGTAATGGCATCAAGCGGATAAGGCTTGAAGCCTTCGGGACGGGTGGAGATGTCGAGAGTGGGCTCGACCCAGTGCTTGTCGAGGTCGGGCTCTTCAAAGGCCTCAATGCGGCTGCTCAGGGCCTGATCGCTCAGGATGATGACAGGGCAGGAATATTTCTTGGCCAGCTTGCCGGCTTCGAGGGCAATGTAGAAGCAGTCTTCCACGTCCTTCGGCGCCAGCACGATGCGCGGGCTGTCACCATGACTGCCGTAGATGGCCTGCATGAGGTCGGACTGCTCCACGCTGGTGGGCAGACCGGTGGAAGGGCCGCCACGTTGCACGTTCACCACGATGAGGGGGATTTCCGCCATGCTGGCGTAGCCGAGCGCTTCCATCTTCAGGCTGAGGCCCGGGCCGGAGCTCCCAGTGATGGCAAGGTGACCGGCAAAGGCGGCACCGATGGTCATGGCCACTGCGGCGAGTTCATCCTCCGCCTGCACGTAAATGCCGCCATACTTCGGCAGCTCCACACGCAGCGTTTCCATGATCGAAGACCATGGCGTGATGGGATAGGCGGAGCCGTAGCGCACACCGGCGGCGATGAGCCCCAGCGTGAGCATCTGGTTGCCGTCCGCACTGATGCGGTGGCCGCTGGTGGCCTCACCCGGTACGAAGGCAAACTTCTCCACATCGCCCACCTGGTAGGCAAAGCCAGCGTCAAAGGCCAGCAGCGCGTTGCGCAGCACGCTCTCGTCCTTGCGGCCAAACTGGCGGCTGACGATGCCCACCAGCTTTTCCTTGTCGAGGTTGAAGACGGCGCACACCATGCCGAGCACGAACATGTTCTTGCCACGGTCGCGGGTGGAACCGCCCACGGCCTCCACGGTGGCGGAGGTGAAGGGCACGCCGATGTGGATGATGCCGCGCTCATTTTTCACGTCTTCCGGGCCCATGTCTGCCGTGTCGTAGAAGCAAATGCCGCCATCGCGCAGCGCGGCGATGTGGTTCTCGTAGCTGTGCTTGTAAAAGGCCACCAGCACGTCGGCCTCGTCGCCCTCATGCAGCACTTCGCCGGAGCCCAGATGCACCTGGAAAATGGAAGGCCCGCCCGAGATGGTGGACGGGATGGTCATGTAGGTCATCACTTCCTGCGCCGTGCGTCCGGCCAGTCGCGCCAGGAAACCGCCGATGGACTGAATGCCGTCCTGAGAATTGCCCGCGAGGCGAATGACGGCGTTGCGCAGGGACGTGGGTGAAGACGACGAAGGAGCTGAAGCTGTGGACATGGTTGGTTGTACGGGCATGCTCGCCCGCAGATGGGTTGGCTGAGGAAAACGCGATTCTAAGAGGACTTTTGCTGCCGTCCATACCGTTAAGTGGCTTTTTTCTGCGGTGCGCTGGACACCTCCTCCACGGGCCCTCAAGATCAAACACCTTGCTATATCCTCCGCTTGTGACAGTATGACACCCCTCAAATTCTGAGGGTTCGTTTCGTTTCTGTTTTATGAGTACACACACCTTCCCTGAACTGGGAATCGCCCCCGAGCTTCTTGAAGCCGTTAAATCTCTTGGCTTTGAGCAGCCCTCACCCATCCAGGCGGAAGCCATTCCTGTGGCTCTCACCGGACGTGACGTCGTGGGCCAGAGCCAGACCGGCTCCGGCAAAACGATGGCCTTTGGCATTCCCGTCGTGCAAGGCGTTGATGGCACCAAGCGCCAGGTTCAGGCCCTGATCCTCTGCCCCACCCGCGAGCTGGCCATGCAGGTCTGCGCGGAGATTCACAAGCTGGCCTCCTTCAAGGAAGGCGTGCGCGCCACCCCGGTTTACGGCGGCGCTTCGTATGACCGCCAGATCCGCGCTCTCCAGAGCGGCTCCCAGATCGTCGTCGGCACCCCCGGTCGTATCCTCGACTTCATGGAGCGCGGCCTCATCAAGTTCGACGCTCTCAAGACCCTTGTCTTCGATGAAGCGGATGAAATGCTCGACATGGGCTTCAGCGAGGACATCGACCGCCTCATGGCCGCCGTGCCCAAGGAGCGCCAGACCATTTTCTTCTCCGCCACCTTTGAGCCGCGCATCCGCCGCCTCGTCGAAAATTACACCAACAACCCGGCCACCATCACCATTCAGCAGAAGGCGCTGACGGTGTCCACCATCGAGCAGCGCTACTACGAAGTGCAGGGCCGCTCCAAGCTGGAAGTCCTCTGCCGCGTGATCGACATCGAGGCCCCGCGCCTCACCATCGTGTTCGCCAACACCAAGCGTGCCGTGGATGATGCCACCGACGCCCTCGTGGCCCGTGGCTACGCCGCCGACCGCCTGCATGGCGACATCAACCAGACCATGCGCGAGCGCGTGATGCGCAACTTCCGCAGCGGCAACGTGGAAGTCCTTGTGGCGACCGACGTGGCCGCCCGTGGCTTGGACGTGAACGACATCGATCTGATCGTCAATCTGGAGCTCCCCTATGACGCGGAAGACTACGTCCACCGCATCGGCCGCACGGGTCGTGCCGGACGCAGCGGCAAGGCGTTCAGCCTCGTGGCAGGCCGTGAAATCTACCTCATGCAGCGCATCCAGCGCTTCATCAACATCCGCGTCGAGCGCGCCAAGGTGCCTTCCCAGGAAGAACTGGAAGCCACTCGCGTGGACAAGACTTTTGAAAAGGTCAAAGCCGTGCTGGAAGGCGCCGCCTACGCCAATCACGAGCACAGCATCCAGCGCCTGCTGGACATCGGCTTCACCCCCACCGAGATCGCTAGCGCTCTCATGGACCTGCTCATGAAAGACCAGGTGCGCGAGACCGAGCAGATCGTGGAAGACCGCGCCGGACGGAAGCCCGACTATCCGCAGCGCGACTTCAAGCCCCGCCCGCAGGCTGCCGCACCAGCGCCCAGACCCGCACCGGCCCCAACTCCTGCTCCAGCAGCAGCCGTGGTGGAAAGCTCCGAAACCCCAGCACCAGCCGCTGAAGGCACGGAAGCTCCGGCTGAAGCCTCTGCCGAATCCCCCGCTGCCGCTCCGGTGGAAGCCAGCACCCCTGCCCCGACGGCAACCACGGAAGAATCCGGTGCTGAGGAAGACTCGGGCCCCACAAATCATCAGGCAGCCGCCCCGGCAGTCCGTCCGGCCAAGTTTGACAACGAATTCGAGAGCGACCACGAAGAGGAACGCGTTCCACGCAAGCAGAGCAGCTACGTGCAGAAGGGCCCGCGCTCCGGCATGGTCCGCCTCTTCATCAACGTCGGTGGCATGGATCAGGTGCGGCCTCAGGACATCGCCGGGATGCTGTACAACACCATTCAAGACCTCACCCCCGGCAGCATCGGTGCCATCGACGTGCTGGAGAAATGCAGCTTCGTCGAAATCCCCGGTGACTCCGTGGAGGCCGTGCTCGAAGGCGTCAAAGGCGCGCAGTTGCGCGGTCGTGACGTGCGCATGGACCATGCGGACCGTCCGGACGACATCAGCGGCGTTCGCCCCAAGCGCTTCGGCGGTGGCGGCGGCTTCGTCAAGAAACCCGGGTTCGGCGGCGGCTTTAACAAAGGCGGCTACGGTGGTGGCGGTGGCTTCAACAAGGGCGGCGGCCCAGGCACCGGCTTCAAGGGCTACGGTGGTGGTGGCGGCGGCGGATACCAGGGCGGTGGCGGCTTCAAAAAGGGCGGCTTCGGCGGTGGTGGTGGCGGTTACCAGGGCGGCGGCTTCAAGAAGCCCGGCTTTGGCAGCAAACCCTGGCAGCAGCGTGAAGGCGAAGGCCCGAGCCCCGGCTACGGCGGTGATGACGGCCCACGTCGTGAAGATGCAGGTGGCGGTGGTGGCGGCGGCTTTGGCGGCCCACCCAGACGCCCCTATGGCGGCGGTGGCGGCGGCTTCAAAAAGAAGTGGTAGTCGCTAAACCCTCCCCAGATTTCGAGGACCCATACGACCTGTCAAACCGACGGTGCGGCTGGGTCCTTCTCTTTTCCGCTACGCCTGCACTCGCCGCTGCTGTTCAATCCATTCTCGTGACACGGTGGGTTTAAAGTCAAACTCCGGCAGATGGCGGTCAACCACGGCGAACAACGAACTCGCCAGCGCGATCACCACTTCGGTGCTCCCTTGGGCCTGAAAGTAGCCCACCGACACGTTGTAGGCGTTGATCTTTTCCTTCATCATTTTGAGCGCTGCCTCATACCGCCGGGCCGCTTTTCCCCGGATATCCGCCGCCTCCTTGCGATACATCGCCGCCAGCCGAGGGTTTGGCCCGGTCAGCGGGCTGCCAACAGTTTCCGTACGCTCAGCCAGTTGTTCCTGGCTCTGGGCCTTCCGTTCCGCCTTGGCCATCGCATTCTCCGCCGCAGCGAGATCCTGCTCCTTGAGGAACAGGTCTTTGAAAATGAACACCAGCGCATCGACCGCGCGCTTGGCCATGCCTTCCTGCGTCTGGGAAAACGAGTTGAGCCGTTTCACGCTTTCCACTGCATCCGAGAGTCCCGGCTGCTCTGCCAGCCGTAATGGTCTAAGACAGAGAACCATGGTCGGCGATCGCAAAGGATCTCTCGTTCCATCTTCTGCCGCGCCTGACAGGGTCACACCCAGCGCCAGTAAAAACAAGAAACTTATTTTCATCGTCATCGAAGGCAGTAACCCCAAAGAAAATGGATCGTCACAGGCAAACTTCAAGTTCGTTCGCCCTGGCTCGACAGCCAGCCCGCAGGCCCTGAGTTGTCTCAAGAAATCATTGGCGGCATCCTTCGTGCGCTCTTAAATCTCAGCAGGATCACCCCGGCGGTGGTCTATCATTAAACCCATGCCAAACTCCACCGCACTCCGCGACGCCCTGACTCAGTCACCGAACAATCTGTCGTTGTTGCTGCTCTACGGTCGTGCGTGTCTGGAGGAACTGCATCTGGACGAGGCCCGTGAGGTCTTCACCCGTGCCCTGGAACAGGACCCGGACCAGACCGATGCCATGCTCGGCATCGCCAAAGTTCTGTTCATGGAGGGAGACACCTCCGGTGCCGCCGTTCGCGCCGAGCGCGTCATTTTCCTGGAACCCACCAACGCCCAGGCCCATCTGCTGCTCAGCCGTGTGTACCTGAGCGAAGGAGACCGCCCGAAAGCCATCGAGCATTTTGACCGCGCCGCGCAGATCGACGGCACCATGAGCGATCCCGCTCTGGAACGTGAGCTGGGCCGCACGGTGCGTGATGCCCGCAAAACCGCCCCCGCCCCGGCTCCAGAACCTCCCAGCCAGGAACCCCAGATGGCTGGCGGTCCCGATCAGGATGAATTCTTCGAAGATCCCTTCGATGACCCGCCCTATGACTGGCGTCCCGAGACCTTCTACGCCCCCGGCGACCCCGAGCGCGGCAACGTCACCTTTGCTGATGTGGGCGGCATGGAGGAGCTCAAGGAGGAGATCCGCCTCAAGATCACCTACCCGCTGCAGTTCCCTGATCTCTACAAAGCCTACGGTCGCAAAACCGGCGGCGGCATCCTCATTTACGGCCCCCCCGGCTGTGGCAAGACCCTCATCCTCCGCGCCGTCGCGGGCGAGGTGCCCTGCAACTACCTTTCCGTCGGCCTGCACGAAATCTTTGACCCCTACTTCGGCAGCACCGAACGCAACCTCCATCAGATCTTCGAGACTGCCCGCGCCAACGCGCCCTGCGTGCTCGTCTTTGATGACATCGACTCTCTCGCCATGGATCGCCGCCAGATCCGCGAAAGCCAGATGCGCAATTTGGTGAACCAGTTCCTGCATGAGATGGACGGCATCCGCAGCGAAAACCAGCGCATCCTCGTCATCGGCGCGACCAATCAGCCTTGGGCGCTGGATCCCGCCTTCCGCCGTCCGGGTCGTTTCGATCAAGCGATTTTCGTCGCCCCGCCCGATGCCCCGGCTCGCGCACAAATCATCGAATTGCTCGCCAAGGACAAGCCCATTGCCGAATTCGACACAACTGAGCTGATCGAAGCCACCAATGGTTTCTCCGGTGCCGACCTGAAATGGGTCTTTGACCGCGCCGCTGAACTCGCCCTCTCCGCCGCTATCCACACCGGCCAGCCCGTGCCGATCACCCTCGAACTCCTGCTCGCCGTGGCCAAAGCCCACTCCCCCAGCACTCAGGAATGGTTCGAAGGCGTCCGCACCCACGCGCAGTCGCAAGAGGGTCCGAACAGCATCTTCAACGACATGCGCAAGTTTCTCAACGCGCCTTCGAATACCAAAAAGGAGCGCTAGGAAGGCCGGTCTCCATTTGGAGTGCGGTCGCGAAGCGAGGGACGAGCGCAGCTACCGCTTTCGCAGGCCGGACGGCGCTCGAATACAACGATATCCCCGCCACAACCAGGGCTGCGGCACGCGTAGGCTGCCCCCCCTTCTCGCCTGCCAGGAGACGCTCGAAAGCGGCAGCTCCGATGCAAGCTTGCGCCTTGCATCTTCGCGACCGCACTCCAAAACGCTGCAGCGCTCCTCTTGGGCGCAGCCTCTACCGCGTCATCACGCCATCGACGATGCGCATGGCGCCGCGTGGATTGGCATCTTGGAGCAGCTCGGGGAGGGCTTCTTCCGGGAAGCCCTGATAGCAGACGGGACGGACGAAGCGATAAATGCTGCCGGTGCCGATGCTGGTGAAAAAGCTGTGGCTGGCGGCGGGGTATGGGCCGCCGTGGTGCATGGAGGGGCAGACTTCGATGCCGGTGGGGAAACCATTGAAGATGATGCGGCCGACCTTGCGCTCCAGCACACGGATCAGCGGGGCGAAGTCGCGCAGATCCTGCTCGGTGCCCTGCAGGGTGGCGGTGAGCTGGCCTTCGAGGCTGTTGGCGTAGCGCAGCATGTCTTCGAGGGTGGAGCATTGCGTGATGATGGAGCACGGGCCAAACACCTCGCGGCGCAGCTCTTCATTGGCTTCCAGCACGTCAATCGTGGTGGTGAAGATGCGGCACGCGGCCTGGGAGGCTGTTTCGCTGGACGGAGTTTCGGATTCACCCACCAGCTTCAGCCCCTTCACGGTCTGCCACACCGCAGTGCCGGCGTCATAGGCTTCGCAGATGCCGCTATGGAGCATCGTCTGCGGGGCCACTTTGCCTGCGAGGGCGGCTGCGTTGCTGATGAACTGGTTCAAATCGTCGCCCTTCAGGCCGAGAACGACGGCGGGATTGGTGCAGAACTGGCCCACGCCCATCGTCACGGAACCGACATAGCCTTCAGCGATTTTCGAGGCACGCTCCTTGAGCGCGCCCGGCAGGACAAACACGGGATTCACCGAACCCATTTCAGCATAGACTGGAATCGGATGTGGACGGGCGGCGGCCACGTCCATCAATGCACGACCACCGCGCAGGGAGCCGGTGAAGGCGACGGCCTGGGTAAGCGGGTGCTTGGTCAGTGTGGTGCCGATGTCATTGCACTTTCCATGCACCAGGGAGAAGCACCCGGCGGGCAGGCCCACCTTGTGCAGCGCGGCGAGCACGGCACGCGCGAGCATCTCGCAGGTGCCGGGATGTGCTGGGTGGCCTTTGACGACGACGGGACAGCCAGAGGCCAGCGCACAGACGGAATCCGTGCCGATGACGCCGATGGCGAAGGGGAAATTGCTGGCGCCAAACACCACGACAGGGCCAATGGGCAGCATAACACGACGCACGTCCGGTTTCGGCAGCGGCTGACGGTCAGGGATCGCATGGTCCACGCAGGCATTGGCCCAGGAGCCTTCACGGATCAGGGAGGCAAAGAGCTTGAGCTGGCCGATCGCACGGCCGCGCTCGCCGGTGAGGCGGGCCATGGGCAGGGCGCACTCGGCATGGGCGCGCTCCAGCAGCGCATCGCCCAAGGCGGTGATTTCATCGGCAATGGTGTCGAGCAGGGTCGCACGGGTTTCCGGCGTGGCGAAACGAAGAGCATCAAAGGCGCCGTCTGCGGCCTGCATTGCCTCGTCTGCCTCGGCATGAGTGGCATCTCCGAAGGCAGGCTCAAGCTGAGCGCCGGTGGTGGGATTGAAGGCGTGGAAAAGATGGCCGTGCGGAGCCGCCTCGCGGCCGGCAATGTAGTGATGTCCGGTGAGTGTCATGGTTGCGGGTGTTTCTAAAGAGAAATGCGGGCTCGTCCAGTGTTCGTGCGTGGGCATGCAGGCTCTGTGCATTGAACATCGGCAGCAGGCGCAGCTATCCCTGAGCCCCCCATGCTTCACTTCGGCAGTCTGGCCATTGCGGCATCTGTCATCTTTTGCATGAGCATGGACTCTTCTGGCGGCAGAGGCCTGGCCGGAGGCTCGGGAAAGCCGGACCAGGATGTGGTGGAACTCACTCTCGCGCGGGTGAATTTTGCGTCCGCACGCCACACGGTTCTGCCAGAGGCGGTGTCCAGCAGCGAGTACGAGGCCCCCAGTCTGCGCCCGGCGGCTTCATAGCTGTAGTAAGTGTTCGATGTACTGCCCGGAGTGGAGTACCGCTTTCCGTTGCGGGTTGAATAAGAGGACGCCGTCCGGCTCGTTGACAACTTCTGACTGCTGGAATTCTTCACGATGTTTTCCAGAAGATCGATCCACAACAGGTAATCCACGCCTTGCGCATGAGTCCTGTGAAGGAAATCGGGGGTGAGCTTGTGACCAATGGTGATGGGCGAGCCGCGACTGATCTTGAGCGGAGGCGGCCCGGCTGCAGCCCACGCGGCCTCCGCCGTGAGCACGCGTGAGTGTTTCAGCCGCTTCTGCAGGGCCGTCCCGGCATCTCTCACGATGGTTTCCTCCGCCGCCTGGCCAGGGTAATCCATGATATTCTGAGCCGTTAAGCCGCCCACCGCCAGCGTCTTGCCTTTCAATTCATGCCGGCGAAGGCTGGTATTCACAGAAATACTCGGAGGAGACAAACAACCGGCTGCCTGAATGACCACAATCCCTAGAATGATATTCAGCGACTTCATGCGGAATGGTTTGTGAATTGAGCGCGATATGAGACGTTCCCCCTTCAAAAAGCTTGTTCAAGCTGCAAGGCAAGAGCGACTCCTGCAAGCTGTTACTGCGTGCATGACCTCACCATCCTGCGCAGGCTGCTGACATTCTCACGTTGATAAAGCATCGCTGTGGCCAACAGCCTCCCATCATGCCATCGGATTCACCAGGGTGCCGATGCCGTCGATGGTGATGCTGATGATGTCGCCGCTTTGCAGGGTGAACTCATCGCCAGGGACGATGCCGGTGCCGGTCATGAGGAAGGTGCCGGTGGGAAAGGTGTTGTCGCGAAAGAGGAAGCCGGCGAGCTCCTGCGGGGTGCGCTTGAGCTGGGAGACGGTTGTTTCTCCTTCGAAGACGGCGACTCCGGCACGGTCGATCTGCAAGTGAATGCGGGTCGTAGGTGCAGGCGGTTCGTTTTGAATCAGGATGGCGGGGCCGAGGGCGGCGCAGAGCTTGAAACACTTGGCCTGCGGCAGGTAGAGGGGGTTTTCGCCTTCGATGTCGCGGCAGGAAAGGTCATTGCCCACGGTGTAGCCGATGATGTCACCACGGCTGTTGATGCAAAGCGTGAGCTCGGGCTCGGGCACCATCCATTTGGAGTCGCTGCGAAGATGCATCGCCTGACCGGGGCGGGCGACGCGCTGCGGGGTGGCCTTGAAGAAAATCTCCGGGCGCTCGGCGGCATAGACGCGGTCGTAGAAGCTGCCACCGCCGGCGTCTTTGCTTTCCTCCATGCGCGCGGTGCGGCTGCGGAAGTAGGTGACTCCCGCGGCCCAGACTTCCTGGGAAACAATGGGAGCCAGAATGGTTTCCGGCGCAGGTGCCTCCACGACAAGCATCGTCGCGGCAATCTGTGAGAGATAGGCGGAAAGGCCAACGACCTCCAGCAGCGCATCCCAGTTTTTTTCCGGCACGGCGTGCCAGGCACTTGGAGTTTGGATGAAATTGCCGGTGGTGGTGCGGTAGAGAAGCATGATAAAATCACACTAGAGAAAGGCAGTCAGCGCGCAACCTGAGGTGCTGGTAATTTCACTGTAATCTTCGGTCGCGCGGCCCGGAATGAGCTAAAGCTCATGAGTCCATTCCTCATGCCTGATTTTTGCACAGGGCCTCGTCCAGGCCGTGCAGGCAGCTCACCCACTGAATGGCGGTCTCAGCAGGAAGGCTTTCCCTGTAGCCTTCCGCCGCCCGCCCGCCCACGATCAGACGCATCGTCGCGGGCAGCAGCGCACGCATGCGGCCCAGCTTCTCCAAAATCACCGGGCACTTCTCCGGAAAAACCACGCTGAGGGCCACCGCCGTGGCATTCCGGGCGAGGGCGCATGCGGCGATCTCTTCCACCGGCAAATTGGGCCCCAGGTAGGTGACGTACCAACCAAGTTCACGAGCGGATGCTGCCACGATCAGAGCGCCAAGTTCATGCAGCTCCCCTGAAGGGGTGGCCACCACCAGCTCAGGCGCATGCACCGGAACTTGGCTGCCAGGCACGGGCGTGAGCAGCATCTCGCGGATGACAGCGGTGGTGATGTGCTCGTGGCTCGCCCGAAGCTGGCCGTCGCGCCAGTTGTTGCCGATCTGAATGAGCAGCGGGCAGATGACCTGATGCAGCATGCCGCGCTGGCCGAGCTGCAGCCGGGCCTGGAGCAGCACGCGGCGCAGCCCTTCGCAATCATAGCGTTTGGAGGCGGCGATGGCGGCGGCGATGAATTGATCCGGCTCCGTCAGCTCATTCTGCTGCACGGGAGGGGCTGCGGGAACAGGCGTGGTCGGGTCTGCGGGGATGGCCTGCACGCCTTTGACCAGCTCTTCCAGCTCCGCCGTGCTCAGTCGCGCCACCCCACCGATGCGGTGTCCGTTTTCTGTGAGGACCTTCAGCAGCTTCAGGCGCTTGACCGCCTCGTCACAGTACATGCGGCGGTTGGTGCAGGTGCGGCTGGGGCTGAGCGCGCTGTAACGCCTCTCCCAGATGCGGATCACATGCTGGCTGAGGCCGCTGAGCTTGCTGGCGAGCTGAATAGGACAAGGCATGAACAAATGTATGGGAGTTGCCACTTGAGGCTGGCGCAGAAACGTTTACGCATTGCCGCCGCATCTGGCTACTACCTTGTCACACTTTCCACTACGACATGCTGAACTACATCTGGTCTTTTCTCCTGCTCTCCGGTCTGTGTGCCGCCGCGCTGCTCGGCAATGTCTCGGGGGAGACCGGCATCGTGGCCGCCATCTTGTCTAAATCCAAGGCTGCGGTGATGGACATCGCCCTGCCTCTGGCCGGTCTGATGATCTTCTGGCTCGGGGTGATGCGCGTGATGGAAAAGGCCGGGCTGCTGGAGCTGGCCGCGCGCCTGCTGTCCCCCATCATGCGCCGCCTTTTTCCCGAAGTGCCGGCCGATCACCCGGCCATGAGCGCCATGATCATGAACCTCGCGGCCAACATGCTCGGCCTGGGCAACAGCGCCACGCCGCTGGGGCTGAAGGCCATGACGCACCTGCAGGAGCTGAATCCGCACAAGAACACCGCCAGCAACGCCATGGTGACCTTTCTCGCCATGAACACCGCCGCCTTCACCCTTGTGCCCATGACGGCCATCAACTACCTCAACGCCGCAGGGATCAAAGGCGCTCACCAAATCATCATGCCCACCATTCTGGCGACCGCCTGCACCGTCGTCACCGCTGTCGTCGCGGCACGTCTGTATGGCAGGCTGCCCTGCTTTGCGCTGCAGGCGGACGATCTGGTGACTTCCCTGCCCACGGCGGACGGCGCGCCCGCCGCCGCAACAATCACCCCACGCCGCAAATTCTGGCTCGTCGCCTTGTTCTTGGTCTTCGGTGCTTGTGCGACGCTGGAACTTCTCCCCGCCACCATCCGCGCGGACGTCTTGCGCAGCACCGGCCTGAGTGAAGTGGTCGAGAAGGCCAGGCAGAAAGCCCCGCCTCCCGCGTCCGCAGCTCATGCCGCCAGCGCTGAGCCTCAGATTGAACCCACCTGGAAGCGACTCATGAATGGAGGCTCCGGCCTCGCCATTCCCATCGTCCTCGTCGTCACAATCGGAGTCGGCCTGGCCAAAGGCGTGAAGGTCTATGAGGAGTTTGTGGAAGGGGCCAAGGAGGGCTTTGCCGTCGCCACGCGCATCATGCCCTTTCTTGTGGCCATGCTGGCCGCGCTGGCTGTGTTCAACAGTTCCGGCATGCTGCGGCTGCTCGAATATGTGCTGCGTCCCTTGCTCAGCTTCATCGGATTCCCGGTCGAACTGCTGCCCATGGCGCTAATGCGGCCGCTCACAGGGTCAGGCTCGCTCGGCGTGCTCAATGACATCCTGCTGCGCCCCGAGATCAGCGAGCAGCTCAAGTTCACCGCGGCCATCATGTATGGCTCCACTGAGACGACTTTTTACGTGCTGGCCGTGTATTTCGGCAGTGTCGGCATCCGCCGTATCCGCCATGCGCTTGCGGCGGGTCTCACGGCAGACATTGTTGGCATGGGCATGGCGGTGGTGCTTGGCAGGCTGCTCTTTGCCTGAAGAAAGCCGCGTCTTGCCAGCGCGGGGCGTGAGGGACCAGGATGGTCCCACTCCTTTCAACTACCTAGCCTGCACTTCTCACACTCCCTATGTTGACGTGCGGCGATGTAGCGCGGAATTCCGATTCCGCGAAGGTGCCGACTCGGTATCGGAATACCGAGCTACATCCAAGCGTGCAACACGCTGTTCGCAGATTACCAGCGGTGTGAGAAATGCGGGCTAGCGCCTCCGGCAGGAGAGGGATCATCCTGATCCCTTCCCGCTCCGCGTCCGTTCCGCGCTCTTCCAAGCCATGGATCAAGATGGTCGGGTGCTCCAAACTGCTGACTGCGAGGGTGCGCATTCGTCCTGCAGCCTGCGCCGCGCTTCCAGACGGACTGGCAGCCGCCACATCCGTCCCATATGCAAAGCGCCGCGTGCTGCTTTGCGTTGAGTTGGCACCATTGCTGCCTACATTCCTACCCCCTCTGCCGCCTGCCCATCCATGAAAACACTCACCGCACTGCTCCTGCTGGCCGTCGCAGCCCCTGCTGCAGATCTCATCGAGCATGTCAGGGCCCATGCAGATGGAAAGGCGGCCTTCAGCTTTGATGCCGCCGCATGGAGCGATGCCGAGGCCACGCGCCACCTGCCCATCGGCGTGTTCGATTCCGGCATCGGTGGTCTCACGGTGCTGGAGGCGCTGCTGACGCTCGACGCTTTTCATAACGACACTCTGCAACCCGGTGCTGATGGCGTGCCCGACTTTGCGCAGGAGCGTTTCATCTACTTCGGCGATCAGGCGAACATGCCCTACGGCAACTATTCCGCCGTGAACCGCACGGACTACCTGCGCGAACTCATTGTGAAGGACGCCGTCTTCCTGCTGGGGCGCCGGGCCTACCCTGCCGCGAGCACCACACCGCATTATGACAAGCCGCCGGTCAAGGCCATCGTCATCGCCTGCAACACGGCCACCGCTTATGGACTCGAAGACATTCGCAAGGCGGTGGCGGCATGGAGAATCCCCGTCATCGTCGTCGGCGTGGTGGAGGCCGGGGCACGAGGCGTCTTGGAATCCAAGACCAAAGGCGGCGTCGGTGTGCTGGCAACCATCGGCACCTGCGCCAGCAAGGTTTATCCGCGCACCATCGCCAGCACCCTCGGGCTCGCGGGCCAGAGCGTGCCCGTCATCGCGCAACAGGGCAGCGCCACGCTGGCGGGAGCGATTGAAGGTGATGCCGCTTTTCCTGATTCGGTCGCCGCCTATGCGCTGAAGGAAGTGCGTTCATTGGCGGAGGCCTACCGCGCGGAGAAACCCACCGCGCCGCTGCAAACCATCGTGCTCGGCTGCACGCACTACCCGCTCGCCCAAGAGGAAATCGACACCGCCTTTGCTGCGCTACGTCAGGAGCCTGCTTTCCGCGACATCATCGCCGAAAAGCGCACCTTTGTGAACCCCGCCGAAGCCACGGCGCGGGAGCTGTTTCGCGAACTCGCCACGTCGAGGCTGCGCCTGAAGCCCGGCGAGACCTGCGTCCTCGAACACGGACTGTTCTACCTCTCCGTTCCGCGTGTCGAGGAAGTCGGCATCCAGCTCTCCGGAGACGGAAGCCTGGACAAGGACTACAAATACTCGCGCAGCCCCGGCAATCTGGACTTCGAAGACACGAAGAACGTGCCGCTGACGCCCGAGCTGATTCCCAAGAACAGCGCCAAGCTGGTGCGGGAGAGACTGCCGGCGGTGTGGAAAGCTCTGAGCCGGTAAGCGATGATCACAAGCATGCGCCGCACGAGTGGCAGTAGTTGAGGGGATAACCTCGCGTTCTCGGGGTATGACTCCTTACAAAGCCGCAGGTTGAACAAGAAACTCCAGGTGATTTCGCACCGCAGTTTGTGCAGTAGTGATGAGGCCCTGAATTCACGATGCTCTTTCCACAGGATGAACATTTGAGAGTTCCCACCCATGCTGATACTGCAAGTGTTAAAAGTATTCCGGCAATACCACAGCAAATGAGATTGGCTTGGATGTTTTCTTGGGGTTCAAATAGAAAGCCTGCGAGAATGCAGACTGCAGCAATGATTCCCGGAATTAAGGCCAACGTTTCCAAGGACCTAGGTTTGAGATTCATGCACAAAGATGCCATTCATTGGGTCGTCTGCATGTCGAACAAGGCGGTATTTATTATAAATGAGGGGCGGCACCACGCAGCGCATCGAACTCCGCACGCATCGAGACGCACAGGATAAGTTCAAGATCCCTGAGAACGCCGCTGGTAGGTATTGATCCCCACCTCCGCCCACCCCAGCTCCTTGATCAAAGGCGCCAGCGCCGCCCGGAAGCGCTTTCGCCTTCCCGAAACCGTCTGCTTGAAATCAAGCCCCTGCGGAAAGAGCGAGCTGATCAAGACCTTCACCCGCCCATCCGGATACCGCTTCAGCATCTCGTGCTCATGATTGTTCAAGATGGCCTCCGCAATGAGCGCCGCAGGGGCCTTGGCATTCACCCGCTTCGCCATGGCGTGGAGCTGACGTTTGCGGGTGGACACGATCTCCGCCGTATGCGCCGCCGCATCCACACACCAGCGCTGCATTTCCGCGCGAGTCGAGCCATTCACCGTGCCGCCATGGCGCTCGATCTCGAAGCTCAGCAGCGGCGGGTTCCAGCTCAAATCCTCCGTCCGTCCCCGGATCTTGTGCGCCTGCATGCCGCCCGCGCGCGAACCGCGCAAGGAAGGCCAGGTCTCCGCCAGCAGGAATTCAACTTGTTCGCGGTCAAGGTCGGAGCCGGGAGGCAGGCTCATGAGGAAGGCTTTGAGCGAAGTCTCCATGAAGGAAGTTATTGATGCAGCGTTCGCATGCCACTTGGTTTTTGCATGGGCCAACTTCAAAAATGGCGCTCCATCATCACAGCGCCCTTTGCCGGAAACACCGAAGATGCCGAAAGCGAAGACGCGGGCGGCGAGGCGCCCCAAGGCGAACGGCAGCGCAAAGAGGCGCACCTCCCAGCTCGAATCTCCATCACACGGGGCATTGGTGTTGCCCACTCACCGCCGCCGCCGCCAGATCATCATCACACACCCGCAAAGCAGCAGAATACCCCGCGCTGGCTCCGGCACAGCGATGACGGTGAGAGTAAGTGAGCCAGAATCAAACAGGCTGCTGATCTGCCAGAGGCCGGTTCCGGTGATGTCGGGCAGGTCGAGGTTGCCTTCATTGCCGTCGGTGTTGGCCCCGGTGCGCAGATTGGTGCCGGTGCTGAAGCCGTTGGTGGTGAGTACGCCGCTCCAGTCGAGGAGGGTGAAGGTATCGCCCACACCGGCGGTGTAGCCGGTGCCATCGACGAGGATGTTGCCGAGGTTGCTGAGCGTGAGATCTCCGGTGATGTGGATCTGGTCAGAGGCCAGAGTGGAGCCTGCGGTGGAGCCCATGATCTGGAGCTCCGCGACTGTCGAAGTGGCGACTGGCACAAAGGACAGGTCATGCGTGTTCAGCGTACCGGTGACTGCTCCGGCGCTATCACCGGGTCTGATCATGCCTTGGATGACGGTGGTGCTTCCGCTGATGCCGCCCGTGCCGGCGAGCACGGCGGTGGCTCCGTTCACCGTCACGGCACCGGCTCCGGTGCTGCCGCTGCCAGACAGCCCCACCTGCAGCGTCCCTTCGTTGACGGTGGTGATGCCGGAATAGGTGTTGGCAGCTGTCAGGGTGGTCGCCCCTGTGCCGACTTTGGTCAGGGCACCGCTGCCGGACACCACGGCATTGATCGTGAGATCCCCGCTGCCGCCCACGCTGGAGTCGGTGGCAAGAACGACGCTGGTGACATTGGCCGTCGCCGAGACCGCTCCGCCGCTGATGCTGACGCCGGGGGCGACGGTGTAGCCGCGGCCGCTGGCATCCAAGCTGACGCCGTTGAGCACAAAGCTGCCATCGCTGCCCTCCGCAGTGGCCGCAATGCCGGTGCTGCCGCTGATGGTCACTGTAGGCGCGGAGGTGAAGTCGGTGCCTGGATTCACAATCGTGAGCCCCACCACGGTGTAGTTGGAATTGTTGCCCGTGACCTTGGGGTCAGTCCCTGACACCAGGACAGTGCCGCCGGAGAAGGTGGCAGTGGGGGTGCCAATGAAATTGCTGCCTGAACTGGTGACCGTGATGCTGACCACCTTGCCGCTGCCATCCAAGTTGGCCACGCCGGTGGCTCCATTGGAAAGCGTCACGGTCGGCGCCACGCTGTACGTGGTGGTGTTGGAGGTGACGGTGTAGGAAGCGCTGGTGACGCCCACTGAGGCGATGACCACAGCGCCCGTCCCTCCGCTGACCGTGACCACCGGGGCCAGGCCATAACCGGAGCCGCCGCTGGTGAGCGTGATGCTCCCATCGCCCAGACCCAGATGAGCCGCGGCCGTGGCAGAGGCCCCACCTGAGGAGGGATCCACCGAGACGGTGGCTCCCGCCGACCAGCCGGTGGTGGAGACTCCAGCGAGGCTCAAGGAAGCCACCCCGCTGCCAATGCTGGCGGCGGTGCTGCTGTTATTGACCAAGGCCCCGACGCCACCCGCTCCGCTGCCGTTGAGGGTGATGATCTCCTGCACATCGGCCTGACCGTTGAGGTCCAGCGTTGCCCCGCCATTGACCACCGTGCCAGCGCTGCCTGAGGCGAGAGAGGTGCCCGTGCCGCCCAAGGCCCGGGCGTCTCCGATCATCAGAGTCCCCTCATTCACGGTGGTCGCCCCGGTGTAGGTGCCGGTGCCTGCGAGCAGGAAAGTTCCGGCCCCGTCCTTGATGAAGCCGAGGTTGTTGTAGTCGGCGGAGTAGCTGGTGACTCCCACGCCGCCCAGACTGCCTCCGTAGGTCTGCGAGCCGGATTCCACCGTCACCGCCAGCAGGCTGGTGGAGGTGGCGCTGCCGCCGATGACGGCATTCGCCGTGCCGGTGCCAGCGGTGGCCAGACCCGCGATGCTCTGGGAAAAACCATTGAGCTGCAGCACGCCGGAGGTGGTGCCCGTGCCCAATGTCACACTTGTCCCGGTTGGCAGACGGTCATTGCCCAGATCAAGGCGCAGCACTCCGTTCTCCACGAGAGTGCTGCCGCTGTAGGCGTTGTCGCGCGAAGTCAGGGTCAGCACGCCCGTGCCTGTTTTATCCAGCCCGCCCGGCCCTGTGACCGTGCCCGTGATGATGAGCTGGGCGAGGCTGCCAAAGGCCGTGCCATTGTCCACCTGAATGCGCGAGGTGGTTTGCAGCACCACTTCATTGACGATGGTCGTCTTCGGATCTGCAAACGCTGTCCCCGTCGTCTGATCGGTGACACGGATGGCTCCGTTGCTGCCAAAGCCGTTGCCGTTGATCAAGATGCGTCCGTTGGTGGAGTTTGCTCCAAAGGTGGCCGTGGCGTCATCGTTCACCTCATAAGTGCCGCCGTTGTTAACCGTGATGCTGGGCACGCTGGTGAACTGCTGGCTGTTCATGCGCAGTACCCCGTTGTTGATCACGATATCCCCGCTGAACGAGCTGGTGCTGGTGCCCACCGCGATGCCGCCCGTGCCGGACAGCGTCAGCGTACCGGTGCCGGTGAGTCCCGACCCCTGGATGGCCTGCATGACGGAGAAATTGAAGGTGGCCCCTGCGGAGCCAATGGTGATGACATGGCCGGGAGCCTTGCTGTCGTTGCCCACGGTGCCGATCGAGCCGCTGGCAATGATGAGGGTGGCCCCATTCAGCGTCAGGCCGGTGGTGCCGCTGCCAAGATTGGCAGATGCGGTGACGGACAGTGAGCCGCCATTGATGACGGTGTTGCCCGTATATGTGTTCGTCCCGGTGAGCACCAGCAAGCCGTCGCCGGACTTGGTGATGCCAAGGCTGCCGCCGAACGTGGAATTGATCGTCAAGGTGGAGGCACTCTGCTGCTGCACGATCAGCTCTCCCGTGGAGGTGGCGATGACGCCACGCTTGCTGGTGGCGCCAATGCTGGTGGTCCCGGCAGTGGTGGCCACGAGAATGCCGCCGCTTTCGAGCGTCAGCGTGTCTGTGGCCGCGCTGAAGGTGACAGCCGAAGTGCCTGTCAGCCGCAGCGTATTGGTCACCACACCACCGGCGGCCAGACCAAATGACGCACTCAGGCTGGTATGCAGCCCCGTGCCGAATGAACTGGTGTAGCTCCCCGCGCTTAAGGAGACGATGTTGCCTGAGCCATCATTCACCGCCCAGTCATTGAGCTTGTAGGTCGCGTAGGCGCCCAGGATGTTCATGGCATGATTGCCCGTGGCGACGCTGGAGTTGTTCGCTGTGGTGGTGGTGATGCTGGCGATGCCGGAACCGGTTCCGACAGGATCGAAATTCACCGTCGCCCCGGTATTGCGTGTGATGGCATTGAACACCAGGCTGGCGTTTTGATCCGTGCCGCTGGTCACTGTGATACGCGCACCGCCACCGAGCGGCGCTGCGTTGTTGCCCAGCGTGAGGCCGGCCACCGTCTGCGATGAACTGGCGCTGCTGCTGCCAGCGAGGCTGATTGAGCCGCCGTTCAGGGTCAGCGCCGCCGTGGCGCTCAGCTTGCTGCTGTTGTCCGTCGTATCATCCAGCAGCAGCGTGCCGCCGCTCACCGTGGTCGCGCCGCTGAAGGTGTTGGCGGCGCGAAACGCCACCGTGCCGCTGCCGGTCAAGGTCACCGTGTCCGTCACTCCCGTGGCCCCGGTGGCCCGCAGCAGACCACCCGTAAACTCAACGACGCCACCACTGACCGAAGCCAGCATGATGCCCTTTGCCACACCGTTGTCGGTGCCAAGGATGACGTTGCCGCTGTAGGTCACCGTCCCTGAGGCATTGAGCCCACCCACGGTGATCACCGCCGTGTTGCCGGACTGCAGGCGGACATTGCGCCCGATGCTGACACCTGCGGTGTCGATCAGGAGTCTGGCAACATTGGCACCGCTGGTATTTCCCACCAGCAGGTCTGAAGTGGAGCTGCCCAGCGCACCCGCGCTGCCGCTCGGCGCATTGGCAGACACGATCAAACGGCCCGCCGTGACGACGGTGGCCCCGGCATAATCGCTTGTGGTCCCGGACAGCACCAGCGTCTGAGAAACGCCCGCCAGTGTCACCCCGGCATTGATGTCGCTGCCTGAAAGCTTGCCTGAAAAGACATAATAACCCGCCGCCGACATGGAAATGCCTGTCGTGGTGCTGCTCGTGCCTGTCATCAGTACGGTGCCCCCGCCCGCCAGGGCGCCGAAGGTTTCGGCATTGCTGTTGAAGTCAAACGTGGCTCCGATCTGGACATTGAGCACCGTGCTGTTGCCAAACAAATCCCCGGCGCTGCCGCTGAAGCGCACCGTGCCCGTGCCGCCGATGTTGATCGTCGTATTGGTAAGCCCGCCCATGTCGCCGATGTTGAGGAATTTCCCGTTCGTCGAGTTGTTGATCAGGTTCAGCACCAGGCCGGTGTTGGCGCCGGTGTTCGAATAGGTGATGCCGTCCCCTAGCGTGAGGGTGCCGGTGCCGTTGTTGATGAACGTCTGCTTCGTGCCATTGGTGAAGGTTTGCGCCCCGGTGCTGAACTGCAGGGTGCCGGAGCCCGAATTCGTCACCGTCGCCTCACCATTCCAGATGATCGGTGCGGTGATCGTGGCGCCGCCAGCGCCGCTCAGCGTGATGGCGGAGAGCATTGCGTGATCCACATTCGCATTGGCGATGTCCAGCGCATTGGTTGTGGGCGATCCCGCCAGAGTGATCGTACCGGCCGTGTTATTAAAGAGCAGTTGGTTCAGTGTGAAGCTGCCGATGTCGTTCGTGCTCGTGTAACTCGAACTGCCTCCAAAGATCAGTGCGGCCGAGCTGTCGCTCACGGGCACGCTGGCGGAAAGCCAGCTCGCGGCGGCGTTCCAGTTTCCAGATGTCGTGTTCCAGACAGACTGAGCCTCCGCCTGGGGGGACAAAAGCAAGGCCAGGCTGCACAGGGCAGCACCGGGGGACAGCAAAAACGACGCACATTGACGGCCGGACGCCGTCAGGCGGCGTGCGACGGCCGCTTGGGAACAAAGGTAGGACATGGGGGGTCCGTGCTCTTATCGCGCCCGCCAGAATCCATCCACATCTACGCCGTGACCTTATCGTTGCGTAAATTGATCATTGTGGATTGCCCTGCGTACATCAACAAAATCGTAACAAAAATCCCGCCTTTCATGACACGGGCTCAGCCATGAATCAGGCAGCCGCAGTTTCGTGCTCATGCGGCCTTCCAGGCCAGGTTGCGCCCCATCTTTCCGACCCCTTCCCCCCTCCGATCTTTCAAAAGCGGCAAAACCAGCACAGCGAATTGGTTGCCTATGGTTCAGAGGCTGCTACTCTCGCGACCCCCCTTCCCTCAAAACTGCCCATGACCCCTGATAAAATTCGCAACATCGCCATCATCGCCCACGTCGATCACGGCAAAACAACGCTCGTTGACGGCCTCCTGCGCTCCAGTGGCAATTTCCGCGAAAACCAGGCCATCGCCGAACGCGCCATGGACTCCATGGACCTCGAAAAGGAAAAGGGCATCACCATCAAGGCCAAAAACACTTCCGTTCACTGGAACGACCACATCATCAACATCGTCGATACTCCCGGCCATGCCGACTTCGGCGGCGAAGTGGAGCGCGTGATGAAGATGGTGGACGGCGTGATGCTCGTGGTGGACGCCTATGAAGGCCCGCAGGCCCAGACGCGCTTCGTTTTGAAGAAGGCGCTGGAGCAGGGCATCAAGCCCATCGTGCTCATCAACAAGATGGACCGCCCGCACATCGAGCCGCAAAAGGTGCACGACAAGGTGCTGGAGCTCTTCCTCGAACTCGACGCCACCGAAGAGCAGTTCAACGCCGCCTTTGTGTACGGCAGCGCACGCGCGGGTTGGGTGACGGACTCCCCGACCGGTGAACAGCATGACATGACCTTCCTTTTGGGCAAGATCGTGGAGCACATCCCCGCCCCGAAGGCGGAAGTGGAAGGCAGCTTTGAAATGCTCGTCTCCAACATCGACTGGGACAACTTCGTCGGCCGAGTGGCCATCGGCAAAGTGACCCGCGGCACCGTGAAACTGGGAGACAAGGTTTTCCTTCTCGGCAAGACCCCGGATGAAAAGCCCAAGCCCGTCAAAGTGACCAAGGTCTTTCAATACACCACGCTCACCACCAGTGACTCCGTGGAAGGCATCGCCGGAGACATCGTCGGCATCAGCGGCTTTGAAGACGTTGACATCGGCCAGACCGTGGCCGGTGCCGCAGACGCCCCTGCCCTGCCCTTCGTAGCCATTGATCCTCCGACCATCGTCATGCAGTTCGCGGTGAACGACGGCCCGTTGGCCGGACGCGAAGGCGACCACGTCACCTCCCGCAAAATCCGCGACCGCCTGGACCGCGAGCAGAAGATGAACGTGACCATCAGCGTGAAGGACACCGACACTGCAGGCATCTTTGATGTCAGCGCCCGTGGTGCGATGCAGATCGCCGTTCTCGTGGAGCAGATGCGCCGCGAAGGTTTCGAAGTCCTCGTTTCCCGCCCGATGGTCATCATGAAGCGCGTGAATGACGAACTCGTCGAGCCGTTTGAAACGCTCTACGTGGACGTGCCGGACGACTATCTTGGCGGCGTGATGAAGTCGATCTCCGAGCGTAAAGGCAAGATCGAAGACATGAACGCCCACAACGGCCGCACCAGTCTGCAGGCCTATGTGCCGACGCGCGGCCTCATCGGCTTTGAGTTTGACCTGATGAACCTGACCAGCGGTCACGGCATTCACAGCCATCTCTTCCGCGAATACGCCCCGCATGCCGGACCGATGCAGACCCGCAGCACCGGCACACTGGTGAGCACCGAAGCAGGTGAAGCGACCAGCTACGCACTGGACACCATCCAGGTGCGCGGCAAGCTCTTCATCGGCGCTGGCGAGCAGGTCTATGACGGAATGATCATCGGCGAAAACCCACGCGCCGACGACCTTCCTGTGAACCCGACGCGCAGCAAGCAGCTCACGAACTTCCGTGCCGCCGGCAATGACAAGGGCGTCCAGCTCACCCCGCCGATCCGCTTCAGCCTGGAGCGCGCGATCGAGTACATCGCCCCCGATGAACTCGCCGAGTGCACTCCCAAGAGCATCCGCCTGCGCAAGCGCATCCTCGACAGCAGCGTGCGCCAGCGCGAAAAGAAGAAGACCGAAGCCCAGCTCGAAGGCGCGGCGTAAAAATCGCAGCGGTCAAACAATCAAGCATATCAAAAAGGCCAAGGCATCACTGCCTTGGCCTTTTTGATATTTGAGTCCAGCGGGCCAGCGCGGATTTGAAGTGCGGTCTTGAGCGAAGTATGAGCGCAGCCACCGCTCTTCAAAGACGCTGGGTGCGTCTGCGGTTTACTTGTCAGGGTTTGAACTGCATCTGCCGGTCAAACTCCCTCCCATCCTCGGTATTCATGCGATTGCGAAGCACTCGGAGGGTGTATCCACCAACAACCTTGCCGTCCTCAAAGTACATCCAGTCCGTGAGTTCCATCGGATGAAATGAAACAGAGTCGTCGATTTTCAAATGGGACACATACAGCGGATCATTGCTGACGATGCCGTGAAGGAGCGTCCCGTCGTACGTGAGTTGGGAAATCCAAATGTGTTCGCGCTGACCATCGCCTTTCGTGGTCGAGAAAGGATGCTTGGCAGAGAACCCGGTTTGATTGGGCTTCGGAGCGGCCAGAGTCCGCAGAAAAGCAGCCTTGCTAACTTGGGCTTCCGCCATGGCAGCGCTCATCTCGGCGTCATCCAAAAAAAACTTGCCCCCCCTGTTCGCTCTGCTTTGGAACCACGCGCGATGAGTCCACTGGCCAAGGACTGTAGATGACGAGCATCAACACTGCGAAGAGGGCGCTTGCAAGCAGACGTCGAGGACTCATGATGAACGCCCTCAATGCGTCAGCGCATAGAAGATGATGTTAATGCCCAGCGGATACGCATACTTCTCGGAGAACTCTTTGAAATACCATGGGTCACTGCCCTCCTGCTCCCACCCTTCCCCTGTGTCGGTATTCCAGCAGATGACCATCATGAGGCGGCGTTTGTCATCGAAGTAGCCACGGTAGTGGACGTGTTCGGAGCCGGGCTTGTCGAACTCATAGGTGATGCCCTGGTTGATCACGTATTCGGCAAAGCGTATGTGCGGGATCTGCGGCTTAACCTTGATGGGAAAGACCATGTGGAAAATTTCGTGCTCCAGCGGGATCTCCTCCATCTTGCGGTCGGGGAAGATTTGCTTGAGGGCGACTTCGAAATTGTCCCATTCGCGCGTGCCCCAGAAGTCGTCCACCATGATGAAGCCGCCATTGAGCATGTACTCGCGCAAGGTCTTGGCTTCGTCGTCCGTGATGTCGATGTCTCCCACCTCGATCATGTAGAGAAAGGGAAAATGGCGTATCTGCTCGGCATCGATGTCCACGATGGCCCCGTTCGGATTGACCTGCAGCGAGGTAAGCTGCTGGAGACGGTAGGACATGTTCATGTCGGAATCCGGGTAGTCGGTGGACCATTTGCGATTTCCCCTGCCCCAGCCGCGCCCGCCATGGCTCATCGAATTGTAGCGCACGCGAGCAAAGGTGAAGGTGTCATTTGGCAGTTCTTTGCTCACCGGCCAGGTGGGGTAGCCTTCCTCCTGACCGCGCCGAGTGTCACGCGGGTCCTCTGGCACGCTGCCATCCTTGACACCGAACTGGGTCGGACGCCCGCCTTCCTCGCCCCGTTCCACCGCCCAGACGACGCACCCGAGCAATGCCAGGGCAAAGATGAGAATGGGTAGGGATCGAGATGTTTTCATGAGCTTGATAACGCTGCTCGTCTTCGACTCCTGCGGACTTCTTTGACGGTACCGGAGGTCGGACTCGAACCGACACATCCTCACGGATGCAAGATTTTGAGTCCTGTCAGGAGCCGCCTCAAACGTTTATTGATGTATTTTCAGGGAACCGCAGGCGGGCTCGGCCTGGCGAAGCTCGCACAAGCTCACAAGCCCTGAACGTCGTCATCGAAAGTCGGAAGCAAGATTTGGCGGGCTCGTTTTTGCTGATTTTTAGTCCTTTTTTGCTCCCTGAACAGCAACTGGCGGAACCATGATTTGATTGTGATGGTTGCGCCAGCGTGCAAGATTCAGTAAAGACCCGTCACGATTTCTGAAAATTTGAATGTCTGATCCTTCCCAACTCCCCAGCCACAAGGAAGCGTCCCCGAGCAACAAACCGAAAGAGGCTTTCGGGGAGACCCGATGGAGCATGGTGATACGAGCGGCGGAAATGCACGATGTGCGGGCTGAAAAGGACCTGGCCGAGATCTGCCGCTCCTGCTGGCACCCGATCTACGGCTTTGTCCGGCGCATGGGTTACTCGCCGGAAGACGCCCAGGATCTCACCCAGGGCTTCTTTGAGCACGTGCTGAAGAACAACGTACTGTCCCATGCCGACCCGCAGCGGGGGCGATTCCGCTCCTTCCTGCTGGGAGCGCTGCGCCACTTTGTGAGCAACGACGTGCGGAAGCAGAACGCGGAAAAGCGGGGGGGACGGATGAATTTTGTGCCGCTGGACACCGGGGAGAGCGAAAACCGCTATGAGCGCGAGATCGCGCATCCAGACACACCGGAGAAGCACTTTGAGAGAAGCTGGGCGGAAAACCTGCTGCAGCGTGCGCTGCAAGCCCTGCAGGCCGAGTATGAGAAGGTGGGAAAACTGCCGCTCTTCACGGCGCTGCAGCCCTTCCTGGTCAGCAGCTCAAACCCAAATTCCTACCAGGAGCTAGGTGCATCGATCGGCATGAGTTCCGGCACCGTGGCGGTGGCGGTCTTCCGCATGCGCAAGCGCTACGGAGAGCTGCTGCGGCAGCAGATTGCCGAAACGGTGGAAGACCCTGCGGACATCGAGCACGAGATCCGTCTGCTGCTGGAAGCCGTGGCTGCCTGAGCGCGGCTCAGTGCTGCTGCTCGTGGAACTCCTTGAGCCAGCGCAGCACCTCGGCCATGGGCTCGATGAGGTCTGCGGGGATGAAGCGGTCGATGTCCACCTTTTCATAGATGGCACGCGCCAGGGGGATGTGCTGCATGACGGGTATGCCCTCCTGCCGGGCCACGTCGATCATGCGTCTGGCCACGTAATCCTCCCCTTTGGCCAAAACCCTGGGCATCTGGTTGTCCTCCTCCTTGTAGTAGATGGCGATGGCCAGGTGCGTGGGATTGGTGACGACGACGCTGGCGCCGCGCGTGCGCTCCATGGTGTCATTCATGACCATCTCCTGGTGCAGCTGCTTGCGCTTGCCTTTGATCTCGGGATTGCCCTCGCTTTCCTTGTACTCGCGCTTCACCTCGTCCTTGCTCATCTTGAGCTGCTTGATGTGCTGGAACTTTTGGAAGAAGTAATCCACCGCAGCCAGGGCGATGTACACCAGAGTGACATTGATGGCCAGGGTGCTAAGCATGGGCTTGAGCGCCAGCAGCACTCCGGTCTCCCCGGCGTAGGGCACACGGGTGAGCGGGTTGAGGCTGTTCCTGGTGACGATGTAGATCAGCACGGCGATGATGATGACCTTGGCGGCGGACTTCAAGAACTCGACGAGGTTCTTGACCGAGAACATCTGCTTGAGCTTGTCGAGCGGGTTGAGCTTTTTGAGCTCCGGCTTGACGGGCTCAAAGACCAACATGAAGCCGACCTGGGCGAGATTGGAGCTGATGCCGATGACCACAACGATGGCGAGCATGGGCGCGGAGAGCAGCAGTATCTTCATGGCGACAGCCTTCATGACCTGATCAACCACGTCTTCAAAAGGCCGGGCCGTAAAGCTGGCTGGCAGTAGGATGAGAGCCTTGAGCTGCTCCACATACCAGGGCCAGAGGGCGGAGATCAGAACAAAGGAGGCCACGGTGAGCGCAGCTGTGGTGACGTCCTGGCTCTTGGCCACCTGCCCTTTCTGCCGGGCGTCGCGCAGCTTCTTCGGTGTCGGGTCCTCGGTCTTTTCGCTCATTTATTTAAAGAGTCCGTGAAAAAACACATGCCACTTCTCAGGCGTCATGATCTGGGTTTTGAAGAAGCCCATGAGAAACACGAGATAGAAGATGATGAGCACCGAGGCGATGCCGCTTTTCACCGGCATGGCGAGAAAGAAGACGTTCAGCTGCGGACTGAAGCGGTTCATCAGGCCCAGGCCAAACTCCGCGATGAACATGGCGATGATGATCGGCGCGGCATACGTGACGATGAGGCCCATCAAGGTGTCCAGCATGTTCAGGCAGGCGGTGGCAAAGGTGGGCTGAAACTCCGGGAAGTACGAGAAGACCGGCCATGTGACGTAGCTGTCGTACACGATCGTGAGAAAGGCCGCAAAACCGCCGCCGAGAAAGAACAGCACTCCGAGCACCTTGGTAAACAGCACCCCAAAGAGGGAGCTGCTGCCGCCGGACATGGGGTCAAACATTTCCGCCATGGAGCTGCCGCGCTGGTTGTCGATGAAAAAACCCGTGCCCTCGGCAATCCAGAACACGAGCCCGGTGCCATAACCGATCAGCATGCCGATGCAGATCTCCTTGATGAGCACGACCAACACATGCACCGGCCAGCTGGCGGTGTCCGGCAGATGAATGCCGGCTTTCAAGGTGACCGGGATGGCCATGAGGCTGAGCGACATGATGACGACCTGCCGCGCCATGCCCTGGATAAACTGGTCTCCAAAAAAGGGAGAGATGAGCAGCGCCGACATCATCCGTGGCAGCGTGAACACGACCACCAGAAACACCGTGCGCACATCCATGTCCGTGATCATCGCTGGAGCGTGGGGAAGGTTTCAAAGATGTGGACGGTGTATTTGTACATCTCCGCCCCCGTCCAGCCGGCGGTGACGAGCAGGACGACGGCCACGACGACGAGTTTCACGGCAAAGCCCAGCGTCTGCTCCTGCACCTGGGTCAGAGCCTGGACGAGGCTCACGAGCACGCCGACCACGGTCGCCACAATGATGGGCGGCATGGAGAGCAGGAGCACAAGGATGAGCGCCTGATTGGTGAATTCGATGAGCAGATTTTGATTCATGCGATTGCGAATGCGGCCAGCCGTTTATCCGCCGCCCGGGAGCACGTAGGTCATCACCAGGCCATGGATCAGCCGCGCCCACCCATCCACGAGGACGAAGAGCAGCAGCTTGAAGGGGAGAGAGATCGTCATGGGAGAGACCATCATCATGCCCATGGCCAGCAGGATGTTGGAGACGATGAGGTCGATGGCGATGAAAGGGAGATACAGCAGGAAACCGATCTGAAAGGCTGCGGTAAGTTCGCTCACAGTGAAGGCCGGAATGAGCACGAAGAAGCTGTCTTTGCTGATCTCCACGCGGGCGTCGTTTCCCCAGACGCGGCGTGCGGTGTCGAGGAAGAACTTCCTTTCATGCGCGGAGGTGTGCCGGTTCAGGAAGTCCCGGATGGGAGTGCTGCCCTTCTCCAGCACGAGCCGGAGCCTTGCCGGGCTGAACTCCTTGAAGTCTTCATTTTCCACCGCCGCAAACGTGGCCTGCCCCACGGGAGCCATGATGTAGATGGTGAGAATGACGGCGATGCCATTGAGCACCATGTTGGGCGGGATCTGCTGGATGCCCAGGGCATTGCGCACGAGGCTGAGCACCACGACAAGCTTCACATACGAAGTGGCCATGATGGCAAAAAACGGCGCGAGCGCGAGCACGGCCGTGAGCACGATGAGCGTGAGTGGATCTGGAATCTGAAACGAGGTCATGATGCAGAAAAGTCGGTGACGCGCACGCCGAGGTGGTCGCCCACCTCGATCAGATCGCCTTTGCCCACGGGCCTGCCATTGGCGCAGATGGTGAGCCCATCCCCGGCAAGGGCCGGGAGCTCAAACGTGTAGCCAGGCGCCAGGCCGCGCAGCTCTGCCACGGTGAGGGTGGTCTGGCCGGCGACGAAGGTCAGCTCGATGTCGATGTCATTGACGGATGCAGGATTGGCAGGGTCTCCCATGATCGTGGCAGGTGTGGGGATGAGGTTTTGGAGTGTGAAGCTTTTGTCTTTGAGCGCGCCCATGGCCAGGCTGCGTCCGGCAGCTCGAAGCGTGCAGGCGCGGGTGAGCCTGAACTCCCGCAAGCCGCCAGCCAGCAGCACATCGTGCGTCTGCAACGCCTGCCAGTCTGCGAGGGGGAGTGTCATCATGCCAGCCACGAGATGCACGGGCACGGGGATCTCCAGCATGCCTGCGCCCTCCTGCACCGGAGCTTTGCTGACAAGCGAGGCCAGGTGGCTGAGCGCGGCATCATTTCCCGACACGTGGCCGTGGATCCAGCCGCTCTGGCCGCCACGATCCACCTGCCAGCCAATGATCTCCTCGGCGGCGTCACGAAAGCTGAAGGGCTCCACCGAGGTGATCTTAACATCGATGCCAAGCCCGCAAAGCGCCGTGAATATCTCGCCAAAACCGGCCTCGACCAATCCGCAGGCCAGCTCAGACGGGAGTGCCTGCACATCCACCCCCGCGAGCGTGGGATCGATCCAGGTGAGGTCTGGCAAGCGGCTGATCTCCACGGACAGATGATGCCCGCCCATGACGATGCCAAGACTCCAGCCGCCACGCGGGGAGCCGGTGGTGTTTGAAAAACCGAAGTGGGCGCGCTGGCCGTTCCAGTCAAAACTCAACGTGCGCCGCCTTCCAGCGATGCGGTTTGCAAGCCTGACAAATTCAGGCCTCGCAGCGGAACTGGCGGGCAACGAACGTGCAGATGGTGGGGGATGGCTCACTCGGGAGGCGGAAAGGGAGGGTTAGGAATTGAGTGCCTGCCGGGCGAGGTCCCAGGGAGACTGGCGGTTGCGGGAGCGCCCATCCTCGGGCTGCCCACCGTGATGCTGCACCGTGACCTGCGCGGGCTGCTCAGGCTGGCCGAGGCGCTCATTGAGACGCTGCGCCAGCAACGGAGACGCTTCATTCAAAACACGAGCCCAGTAGGGTGAAACGGTGTCAAACTCCACACGCAGCTGCCCGCCGTCCTCGCGCCAGACGCGAAGATCGGTGCCGGGCATGAGATCGTCTGCCAGAGTGATGCGAACCTCCTGAATCTGGCCGTGCAGCGGATCGGTCACGAGAACGCGGTCGGCCATTTGCGTGATCAATGCGCTGACCTGATCCACGCGCTCCGCCGAAGGCGCGTGAGCCACCGGCGTGGCTGCGGCTGATGAGTGTGCACCCAGCGAGTGCAGGATGCTGTGCCCAAGGCTGGAGGTGCCGGGGGGGGGTGGCGGAGTGTCAGCGGGATCGAACTTGAAAGGCTCAGTGACCTCATCCGCAGAAGGATTGAGCGCAGCGCCGATCGCCTGCTGCAGCTCCTGCAAAGCAGGCGCTGTCGCTGTGGAGGATGCGGGGGCCTGCATGCTGCTGAGCAGCTGCTTCATCAATGCCAGCGACTCAGGGGCAAAGGCTGCATCTGGGGCTGCGAATGCGAATGCAGGCTGTGGCGCAGATATAACAGCTTCCGGCAGTGCGCCTGCAGCCACCATGGAGCCGAGGGATTGACCTGAAGGGAAAAGACCAGCCGCCCCATCCACCGATGCAGTTTTGGCAGAAAGCCTGGACTGCAGCGCCGTCATGATGGGTGCCAGGTCTTGAGACAGTGATTCGTCCGCCAGAGCCTTGGTGAGCAGGGTCTGAATTTTGGCGGGAAGAGTCTTCGCTTCGGAAGTTCCGCTCGGTACGGTTGGCAATCCCCCTGGCTGGAGAGCGATGCCGCCGATCATGGAGCGCAGCATTTCCAAGGCAGCTGGATCTGAGACCAGGAGGCTGCTGAGGTCCTGGCCTTCACTGTCGAGGGTGCCGACGATGAGCGGTGCGGCGGTTTCAATTGAGTTCATAATGCGAGTCCTCCGGTTGCAGTTCCAAATCGTGGTTTTTAGGGCTGATGAAATCCTCCAACTCGAGATCAGCGAGGCGCTCGATCTCGAAGTTTTGCTCCTGCTGCCAAGCGGTGCGGTGCTCGACGAGTTTTTCGAGTTCCTGGGTGGCTTTGCGATAGGCGAGCCTGGCCTGCTCCATTTCGGCTTTGACGCGGTCGAGCTCTCCCTCGGCTTTGCGCACCTGATCCAGGCAGTCGAGCTCTCGGTCACGCATGCCCGTGATTTCAAGGCGGATGTCTGTGATGTCCCCCAGCTTGACCGGGCGTTTCATGATGGATTGAATGAGGCGATCCTCCTCGACAGCTCTCCACGCGGCGTATTCTTGAAGCTCCCGCTGCTTTTGCGCGAGGAAGAGCTCCGCCTCCGCCACCGCACGGCGTGCGATGGTGAGAGCCTTGCTGGCCTTGTCCTCGCGGTGGGTGCGCACGAAGACCATGTCCTGGAGAGGGTAGCGTTCCATGCGTTTTATTTGGTGAGCTGCAGCATGGCCTGGGTGGTTTCGGCAAAGGTGTTCTGCTCCCTGAGCCCCTGACGAAGGAAGCCGTTGATGGCATCGATCTTGGAGATGGCCTCATCGGCGGCGGCGTCGCTGCCTTTCTTGTATTCGCCAATGCGCACGAGAAGCTCCACCTCCTGGTATTTGGACATGAGGTTACGGATTTTCCCCGCTGCCTTCATGTGGTCCGGCGTGTTGATGGCGGTGAAGAGACGGCTGACGCTGGCCAGCACGTCGATGGCCGGGTAATGGTTTGCAGCGCCGAGCTTGCGGCTGAGCACAATGTGGCCGTCAAGGATGGAGCGGGTCTCGTCAGCCACAGGCTCGGTCATGTCATCCCCCTCCACGAGCACAGTGTAGAGAGCGGTGATGCTGCCGGTGTCCGAGCATCCGGCGCGCTCCATCATGCGCGGCAGGGTGGCAAAGACGGAAGGCGGAAAGCCACGGCGGGTGGGCGGCTCACCGGCGGCGAGCCCGATCTCGCGCAAAGCGCGTGCAAAGCGGGTGACACTGTCCATGAGCAGGAGGACCTTCTTGCCCTGATCCCGGAAATACTCAGCGATGGCGGTGGCCACGTAGGCGCACTTCAGACGTTCCATGGAGGGGCGGTCGGAAGTGGCGATGACGGTGACGGCGCGTTTCACGCCTTCTTCCCCAAGATCACGCTCCAGAAATTCGCGCACCTCACGCCCACGCTCGCCAATGAGTGCCAGCACCACGATATCTGCAGTGGTGTTGCGGATGATCTGGCTGAGCAGCGTGCTCTTGCCACCACCGGCGGCAGCAAAGATGCCCATGCGCTGCCCTTCCCCGCAGGTGAGCAGACCATCCAGCGCGCGCACGCCGAGGCTGATGGGCTTTGAGATGAGCTGACGCGTCATCGCATTCGGAGGGTCTGCAGTGACGGCGTAGTAGTCATCGATCTTGAATGGCCCTTTGCCATCCGAAGGATTGCCGAGACCATCCAGCACCCGCCCGAGCATTTCCTTCCCCACCGGCACCTTGTGAATCTCTCCGGTGGGAATGACCTCAGTCGTGGAGGAAAGGCCCAGCATCTCTCCCAGAGGAGTGATGAGCGCCAGGTTCTTGGAGAAGCCGACGACCTCCCCCAGGATGCCCTCATCCTCCCAAGGATTCTTGAGCCGGCAGAGTTCACCGATCTTGGCCCCAGGCGCATAGGCCTTTAAAATTGTGCCGGTGACCTGCATGATGCGACCGCGAAGACTGAGCTGAGGCACGGAGTCCATGCCGCTGTTCAGGCGTGCGGTAAGCGAGTCAAAATCGAAGGAGGCCAGGCTCATGCTGTTATTTCATGGACCGTATGAGAGCCTTCTCGATGGCCTTGAGCTGAGTTTCGAGCGAGGCATCCACGACACCGATTTCCGTCTCCAGGATGCATCCGTTTTCCGGCATGCGGCTGTCGGATTCGATGTGCAGAAACTGCACCTTGGGAAAGGCCTGCATGATGGCATTGAGGCGGCCTTTGAGCCAGTCTGCCTGGGCAGGAGCCACACGCACGGTGACCTGGCTCTCATTTCGCATGCTCTCCAATGCACGGCGCACGATGCGCTCCGCCACGTCCCGCTGGTTCATCTCTCCGATGACGTGCCTCACTGCGCGCATGACGAGATCCACCATGACATTTTCCACCTTGGAGAAATAGGCGGCGCTCTGGCCCATGCACTGGACGATGTGCTCGGCTATCTCGGCCTTGCCCTCCTCCAGGCCCTGCTGAAAGCCCTCCTGCCTCTTTTGCGCAGCCTCGGTCTCGGCTTTCTGGCGAATGAGGCCGGCCTCGTGCCGGGCGGCCTCAAGGATGCGCTGCCCCTCCAGGATGAACGCGTGCTCATCCCGTTTGATCACCCTTGCGGATGGGGCGACAGTGACGCCGCTGTTCTCTAGGCAAAGCATTTGGATTCTCCTTCTGTAAAGACTGCGGGGCAGATTTTGCGGATGAGACTCCAGGCGCGCGTACGCAGCCCGGGGTCCACGGGACGGACGGTTTTTTTGGCGACTTCGGGCGGAAGCTTGAGCATGAGACGCTGCTGAACGGAGTCCGCGTCATCGCTGGCCGCCGTGGCGAGAAGATTCCATCCAGCCTCGATCACCTGAGGCACGAGCGGCTCATCAGCCTGGGGGACGAGCGTGTCGTCTTGTGCAACGAGGAGCCGCGCGCGGCGCAGCGCAAAGGAGTAGGCATCTTCGCCGATGGCGTCCTTGACCTCCCTGATCTGGGCACGTCCGATGATGGAGGAAAGCCGAGGCCAGCACAAAGCCGCACCAGCAAACCGTGCCAGGTGCGAGAGAGAGTGCGGGCTGAGCAAAACGAGACGCCTGCGCGACTCCTGAAACTCCCACACCGCCTCCTGCGAATCCAGCCCCAGGGTTTTGGACAGCCAGGCGGAAAGGTGGTCACCGCCATGCACGGCCCCCGCAAGCGCCCGCACGACGGCGGCATGCGGCAGTTTTTCCACAACGGCAGTGTGCAGCCAGAACTGCGGACGACAGTTGAAGTCATAGACCACGCGGAAGAGATCCGGGTTGGCCTTGGCCTGCTGTACATACCATCCGCTATGGGGCTTCATCCGTGAGTGTGAGTTAAGCGGTGATCTTCTTGCGCATGAGGATGAGGACGAGCACGGCGAGCCCAAAGCCTGCGCCCGCACAGAGCGCGGCAAAGGCACCGGCAGACATCTTCTGCTGCCACTGGGCTAGAAAGCTGGAGGATTCCGGCTTGGGCTTTGGCGGCAGGGCCTCCGCCGGGCTCATGACGAGCTCCACATTTTCAAAGGTGAGCCCCTCAACGGATTTGGTGACGAGATTTTTCAGGTCGGGGGTGGAGCTTTCCACGTCATAGCCGGGGCGAAATTTGATGAAAACCGCCGCAGAGGGAAGCAGCGTTTTTTCGCTGAGCGGGTCGTTGTTTGGCAGTGCGATGTGCACTTTTGCGGCCACGACACCGTCCACTTTCATCAGCGTGTCTGACAGCTCCTGGCTCAAGGCATCGATGAAGCGAATGCGCTCTTCGGTGGGAGAGCTGACAAGACCGCTTTTCTGAAAGACGTCCCCCATTTTGGTGAGCTTCTGCCGGGGCAGCCCCAGGGCCTGAAGGGAGCTCATGGCCAGCGCAAAATCCTCCTGCGGGACTTCGAGAATCCACAATCCTTCCTTCCCGGCCACCTTGCTGCAGTCGATCTTCTGCTCCAGCAGATGGGCCATGATCTCATTGGATTCCTCTTCTTTGAGTTCGCTGAACAAGGGCACCTTGCTGCAGGCGACCAGCATGAAGAGCGTGAGCACCAGCAACGGGCGGAGAAGTGAGGACAGACGTGCAGTCACAGGGAAAAAATCACAGTTGGAATGTTGGGAGGAGGAGCATGCGTCAGGAAGCATCAGCCGCCTTTGCTCAGCTCCTTGATGGTGTTGGTGCCGGCCTTGGAGGCATTGTCCACGCCCATGACAGACATGGTCCAGCGGGCGATCTCGATCTGCAGGGACATGATCTCGCCAAAGTTGTTGCCAAGCTGCAGAGGATCTGCGCGGGAGATTTCCTCGATCTTGGTGGTGATGCCGTTGAGGGAATCATTGTAGCCCAGATTGAACTTGGACACACCTTCGAGAATGGAGTCGCCCAATGTGCGAAAGCCCCCCTGCTCCACCTGGCTGGTCTGATTTACGGGTGGAACGCCAGCACCATCTCCGCCGACGGGCTGCACTCCGGCGACGAGCGCACGCAGGCGGTCCACATCTGCCATGGAGGAGGCGGGGTTGTTGACGGGCAGTGTCTGGCTGAAGGCTGCAGGCGCGGGGGTGGCGGCGGCAGCGATGGCGACAGGGGTCATAGCAGGCTGAGATTGGGTTTGAGCTGTTCTGGGCTGAGTTTCGCAACGTTGCGCGCCATGGCGGCGGCATCTGCGTCTGCTGATTGCGCGGCCACTTCCTGCAGGAGGGTCTGGCCTGCCTCCTCCTCCCCGCGCAGACGCAACGCCACACCGAGGTGGGCGCGCGCCAGAGCGCTGTCAGGATTGAGAGTGAGCGCGCCTTCGCGCAGCGTCGTGACGGCGACGTCGTAATGGCCTGCCAGCATGGCCACCACCGAGGCGCCGATCATCGGCACTTCATTTTCCGGGCGCACGGCACCCACGCCGTCAAAGATGGAGAGCGCCTCCTGGTGGAGGCCGTTCCATGCGGCGGTGTAACCCACTCGCATGAGCAGTCTCACCAGTTCTGAGTCGATCTGGACCATGGTTTTAGGCGGGTGACGGGAGCCGAATTAGCGAAGGTTGGACACGGCGTTCTTGGAGGGCTCCTGGATCGCTTTCACGAGATTGGAGACTGCCGTGGATGCGTTGGTCACCTGATTGACGCGCATCTGGAGCAGGACGACGGAACCGGGATCCGAGAAGTCTGTGGTGCTGGCGTCGGTGACGACCTGGGTGGTCTCCGTATTGAGCGTGGTGGCCATGGTTTTGATCTTGGTCCAGACCTCGGAGTCGGCAAACAAGGCGGGGCTGAATGAGGGAATTGCCATAATGACGTGTGTGTTTGAGTTGTGCTTTTGGGTTTGGTTTTGTGCTACTGCGTGGGCGGCAGCTTCTGCAGCTTCACAAAAAATTCGATGACACGCTCTGCGGTGTCGATGCTGGCGGAGAGCCGCGTCAGCGAGGCGAACTCCCCGGTGGAGACACCTGCATCCTGGTACTGCCGGATCCTCTGCCGCCATGCACCGAGATAGGCCGTTGCCTCGTGGTAGAAAGTGCCATCCCTGTCGGCGGCCAGCGCCTCCTGAAAATCGGGAGTGTCGAGGCGGGCTTTCAGCGCTCTGTCTGCGAGTAGGTCTGTGCTCATGGCTTGGTAGAGGTGAGGGGCTTGCTCTTGGCGACCGCGTCGCCCTGGCGCAGGCTGCGGGACTCGCCTTTTTCGATGATGCTGACCTTGTCCGCCTCGATGCTGGCAACGGTGCCGCCGTAGGGCAGACGGGCGCCGGTGAAATAAACACCGCCCGTGCTGAGGCGGAGGTAGCCCAGGCCGTCATCACTGTCGCGAATGGCAACGATGGTGGACTCCGGGGTGTCGATGGTGTCTGCGGTGATGAGAAAACCTGTCTCCGGGTCCGGCTGTGGAATGATGGCCGGAAGGGGAGGTGCCGCCGCAGCGACAGGAGCCGAGCCGGGAGCCGCCAGGGTGCCGGGGAGCGGCACAGGTGCAGCCGCCTGGGCCGGAATGGCGATCCGGGGGCGTGGAGCCTCGATCTCCACACTGTCCTCGATTTCGCTGATGCCTGGAACCTCGGAGAGCAGCGTCTGCTTCATGCTCACCCAGTCATTGGCGGAGGGAAGCTTGCCGGTCACTTTGATCTTGCCTTCGCTGAGGCTGGTAACGGTGAGTGACAGATGCTGGTTGTCGAGAAGCGAGCGAGCGCTGGAGGCGATCTTTTCCAAGCTATAGATCTTGGTGCGCATGCCAGGGACCGTGGCTCGAAAGACCGCCTGCAGCTCACGCTGCTTGTTCTCGGTGTCCACATATCCGATGGCCGTAATTCTTCCGGCATTTTCCTCCAGCGTGATGCTGTCAGCGAGGCCGAGCTCTTCAACGACCGCCCTGGCACGCGCGACTGGCTTGTCTGGCGTGGTCAGCTCCCCGGGGTCCCGACTGCGGGTGGAGAAAAAGTCATTGTAAACAACGGCCCAGCCCAGCAACAGCAGCAGGCCGCAGACGATGCCAAACACCGACCCCATGCGAGAGGGCGTGCGTGCAGGCGAAGCCTCGGGCAAAGCCGTACCCTGCACAGCAGCATCCGCAGGCTGGACGGGGGCGGGCTCAGGCTCTTGGTCTGAAGAGGCGGCAGGCTCCGCCTCTTTTTCCAGCTCCGGCGCATCCGCAGATGATAACAACGGCCATTTGCCTTCCGCAGGACCAATGACGAGATGCGAGCCGCCAATGGAAATGAAAGCAAAAAAAGGAACAATCTGGCGTGCATCGCGAATGCGTTTGCCATCCACAAACACACGCCCGCCCAAAGGTGCGGCGGTGATGCCGGAGGAGGCTAGATCAAGCTCCAGATGCTGCGGTGCGACGAGCACATCATGCAGCACCACATCGCACTCATCATCGCTGCCCACCAACGTCTTGCCAGCAAACAGGCCGATCTCCGCGCCCTGATGAGGGCCGGCGATGACTTTCAGGAGCCATTGTTGACGTGGATCACTCATGGGCGGGAAGGACTGGATGCAGGGGGAAGCAGGACCGAGGGCTCCTCGCGCACAGGCAGAGCTCGCGGGATCCAGCGTTGTTCAGCCCCTGATCGGGAAGGGTCGGATTTCCGGGATGCCGGTTGATTGCTACCTGACTGATCGCCCCCGGCCTGATTGTCTGCGGCGAGGCGGCGCGCGAGATCATCCACCTTCTCGCGTGAGATCTGGTCGCTGTCGAGGTAGCTGGGCAGCGCCAGATCGTTGCCAGCCGCTCCGGCAAATGCCGCAGGGTCGGTGGCTTCCTTCATCAGATCCACGATGCGCGGCGTGATGAAGAAGAAACGCTGAGTCCGCTCATGGGTGCGTGCATTGTTGGAAAAGATCTTCCCGATCAGCGGCACCTTGGCCAGCAGGGGCACCTGGCGGCTGCTGCGATTTCGCCGCTCCACCGAGTAGCCGCCGAGCAGCAGCGTCTTGTTTTCAGGCACCAGCGCCTGGGTGTTGATGGCGCTCTCACGGGTCGTGGGAATCTCACCGACGCGCTGATCGGAGAAACTGCCATCTGTGATGTCGATCACAAGCCGGAAGTCCACCTTCCCCCTCTCATTCACGAGAGTGGGGGTAACGCGCAACTGAACTCCTGCTGTAACGTCGAATAGGTCCACTTGTAGATTTCCTGCTACCTTGACATAAACCTTTTCATCCGTGCGGATTACAGCCTGCACGTTTTCCATGGTTAAAACAGACGGGCTGGAAACAATCTGTGCAGCGCCCACCTCCTCCACGGCACGGAGACGGCTCAACATCTCAAAGCCGCCGGCGCTGATAAGGGCTGTGGCGTTCAATCCGGCACCACGGGCGAGGTTGGAACTGTCAAAGAAACTGGGTGTCTGCCCCTGGGTGTTCGTGCCGTCAAAGAGCCCGCGGTCGGCATCAAATCCCATGCGCATGTTGTCATTGCCCTTTTTGCCGAGCCCGAGGATTTCCACACCGACATTGCGCAAATTGTCCGAGCCGATGTCCACGATGGCCGCGCTGATCTCGATGGCCTTAGTGGGAATATCTATCATGCGGATGAGTTCTTCATACAACGGCATGCGCGCGGCCACATCCCGGACGAGCACGGCATTCAAACGCGCATCCGCCACGATCATTGGTGCCCGCGGATCATTCGGTGCGGCGGGGAGGCCTGGGGGGGCGCCAGGGGCTACGGCGCTGGCTTTTTGCTGGGTGCCGTAGGGATCATAGGGATTGAAGGGCTGCTGCGGCACGCCTGCGTTGGGATTTCCCACCGCAGCGAGTCCGGTGCCGCGCAGGCTTGGATGAGTCCGCCGGCTGTCCGTCTCTTCGATGCCGGCAGAGAGCTGGCTGCCGGGCACCTGGTTTGCCATCAGGTTTTGCAGGTTCCGAACTACACCGGGAATGATGCGCGTGGTGCCGCCGTTGTTTACAGTGATGTCGATGGCGGAGGCATAGTTGAGCCGGAATGTGCGGACGGTGATCTGGTCATTGATGCGCCGGCTCTCCTGACTGTCGAGATCACGCGCGAGGGCTTCGGTGGCCTGGATGAACTGTGATCCGCCGATGAGGAGGATGACTCCGTCACGGTGGCCGGTTTTGACCTGCACCTCCCTGCCCTTGGGGCCGCTGGCATAGCCGACGCTGAAAAGCACCTCGTTGAGCGCCTGCGCCGTCACGTATGGCAGAGACAGCGGCCGGGAGAACACCTCATCCCCCGATTCGATGATCATGCGAACGCCGTCATAAAACCAGACGAGGCCATGAGCCTCGCAGATCTGATCGAGAAGCCTGTCCGTGTCCACATCTGTGAATGTTCCGCTGATGACGCCAGTGACGGAGTCGCTGATCGAAACGGGGAGTCTTTGCAGCGTGGCGAATTCCTTGAGGAGCTCACGCACCGGGCGCTGGTGGGCTGCGAGAGTAATGCGTTTCGAGCGCCACGGCACACGGTCGTAATCCTGGGCGCGAAGGGCGGACAGCCCCGGCAACTGCGCGGAGAGGAAAATGAGAAGGATGAATCGGACGTGGCTCATGAATTTAGACGGTGGCGAGCCAGGTTTTCCAAAACTCGGTCTCGTTGATCAGGGATTCGGCTGCATGCAAAAACGAGCCTATGGAAACCTGGTGCTCTTCAAAAGACCGCCACAGCACGAGCTCATCACTTTCTGGTTCGAGGGTGAGAACCTCCGGTGTTCCGAGCTTGCTGAAACGCGCGGCCTGCAAATTCAAGCAGGTGGAGAGCATGGCCTGGCGGGATTCTGAACGATGCTCAGCGATGTTCCCTGCCCTGCCGATGAGCCCGAGGAGAACGAACCTGCCGTGGCCCAGCGGCTGGACACGCAGCTCGTGGTTTTCAACCGCGAGCACATAGATGCCCCGTGCATCTGCCGCAGGGACGGGCACCCCTGTTTCATCACACAGCGCGGAGATCATTTCACTCAGTGAGGAATTCATTAAATCTAGTGGCAGGTTGTGGCAGGTTGAAAAATAGGGCTCATGCGGCGATTCGCCCCAGAGGCTGGATGGTGATCTCCTCCGTCAGTTCCTGGTGACTGAGAACAGGCAGCTCATAAAACTCCTGCTCGATGAGCTTGCGGGTGTAGCGGCGCACATCGAGGGAGGTCAGCAAAACGGGGCGCTGGTTGCTCTCGATAATGTTGCCGACTTCTTTGCGCACGGAGGTGAGCAGGGCCTTCACAGTGGCGGGCTCCAGCGCCAGATATGCACCAGCGGAAGTCTGGCGCACGGCCTTGCGCACCTTCTCCTCCAGCCCGGGCTCCAGCAGATAAACGGCCAGGATGTTCTGCCCACGGCTGAACTTGTAGCTGATGTAACGCTTCAAACCAGAACGCACGTATTCGGTGAGCAGAACCGCCTCCTTCTCCTTCTGCCCCCATTCGATGAGTGACTGCAGAATGGTGCGCAGATTTCGGATGGAGACCTCCTCCTGCACGAGGCGCTGAAAGACCTCGGTGATCTTCTGCACGGGGAGCACGCGCTGGACCTCGCGCACCACCTCGGGAAATTGGGATTCCATCTGCTCCAGCAGGTACTTGGTTTCCTGCAGGCCGATGAAGTCTCCGGCGTAGCGTTTCAAAATGACACTCAAATGGTAGGTCAGCACCTGCGTGGGCGCCAGGAAGGGCACCTTTGCCTTTTCCAAATCTGTGACGCGCTCCCCGGGCACCCAAAGCGGCAGCAGCCCGCGCAAGAAGGGCTTGTCCTCCGTGAAGGGAATGTTCAGCATTCGCAGCGAGTCAGGCTTTTCACGAGCCAGCACACAATCTCTTCGAAACATGCCTTCGGCGATGGGCACCTCGTGCAGGAGAATTTTATAGCACCCGGCGGCGAGCGATTCATTGAAGCGCAGATGGATGCCAGGAAATGGCACGCCGAGGTCGTGATAGAGCGCTTTGCGCACGCGGATGAGCTCTTCATTCATCGCATTGGCATCCACCACATCCTGGCTGGCGGCGGACACATCCATGAGGAGAGGCACCGTGACGGAAAACTCATCGCCGTCATCCCGGCGCTGCTTGATGGCGGGCTTGGCGCCACTGGCGGCTGCGGCAGGCAGGTTGTGCTTGTCATGCTGCACCGCAGCAGGCGTGTTCTGCGTCCTGAAATTGGCGAAGCCAATGAGGCCTGCCACCATACCCAGCAGCATGAAGGGAATTTTGGGAAAGCCGGGGATCAGCGCAAAGCCGAACATAAAACCGGCGGCGATCATGAGCGCCTTGGGCTGGGAGAGAAGCTGCCTGCCCACGTCACCACCGAGCGCGCCGCCCTCCTCCTCATTTCCCACGCGGGTCACGATCATGCCTGCGGTGATGGAAATGAGCAGAGCGGGAATCTGCGACACAAGGCCGTCCCCGATGGTGAGGATGGAGTAGGTGGTGACCGCCTTGCCGATCTCCCAGCCCTTCTGCAAAGTGCCGATGGCGATGCCTGCGGTGATATTGATGGCGGTGATGATGAGGCCCGCAATGGCGTCCCCCTTCACAAACTTCATGGCGCCGTCCATGGAGCCATGGAGCTGACTTTCCTTTTCGATGGCGCCCCGGCGCTTTTTGGCCTCCTCCTGCGTGATGTTGCCTGACCGCAGGTCGGCATCAATGCTCATCTGCTTTCCCGGCATGGCATCCAGCGTGAAGCGCGCCGCCACTTCAGCCACACGCTCCGCCCCCTTGGTGATGACCACAAACTGCACGATGGTGATGATCAGGAAGATCACCACACCGACGACGAAGTTTCCGCCGACCACGAAATTTCCAAACGTGAAAACAATGTCGCCCGCATGGGCGTGCAGCAGGATCAGGCGCGTGGTGGTGATGTTCAGCGAAAGGCGGAACAGCGTGGTGACCAGCAGCAGCGAGGGAAACGTGGAGAACTCCAGGATGTGCGGCACATACATGGAAAGCATGAGCAGCAGCATGGAGATGGCCAGGTTCACAGCCAGCAACAGATCCAGCACCGCAGGCGGCACCGGGAGGATCATGAGCGAGAGGATCATCACCACGACGACCGCCATGAGCACATCGTAGTACCTGGAGCCTTTTGACAGGGCGTTCTGAACGGATGAAATAGCAAATGCCATAAGGGTCAGCTTTGAGTGTCCGTGAGCAGCGAGGCGAGAAAGTCCCGCGCGGGCTCATGTTTTCCCTGCTCCCACAGGGCCTTGGCGAAGACGAGCCCCACCGGGATGCGCAGCGCGCCGGTGGCCTGCTTGAAAGCACGGGTGGCGGCGCGTGCGGCCGCCACGGGAGAGCCGCCCAGCAGCTCCGCCAGGGCCAGGCAGCGCTGCACTTCGGCGTCTTCAGGAAAAGACTGGAAGGCGAGACGCAGGAGCGTGCATGCCCTGCCCGCCTTGTGCTGCTCCAGATGCAGATAGGAAACCAGCAGCAGCCAGTCGCGCTGACGCTGTGTGAGCACAAGTGGCGCGCGCTGCGGCGCGGCAAGTGGAGGGGGGACTGGCATGTGCGTGTCTTCCATGGAGATGTCAGCCCTTCAGCAGTGCGTAGCGGTATTGCTCCCCCAGTTCATGCGCGGCACCCAGGTGGTGCAGCAGGTCCATCGCCTCCTGCAGCGCCCTGACGGCCTCGGGGTCGGACTCTTGGCGAAGCGCGTCCTTCAGGCAGGCCAGCACCTCTTCGCGCAGCGGATGATAGATGCTGGGGTGGAGAATGGACTGGTCCTGCACACGCGGGCGCAGGGCATCCAGCACCACCTTTTCAAAGGTCTCTGCCTGAAGCATGGCTTCAAGCTGCCTCTCCACAGCGGCGTCGATCGGCTGCAGGCGTGAGTCCTCCGGCAGCTGCGGCGTGGTGGGCTCATCAGCGATCTCAATGGAGGAAAGCCCCACGCGCGTGTGAAAGGACTCTGGAAGGAGCTGGGTCATGACAGGCGTGCCGGACGCACAAAGCTGGAGCTGTGGTCGTGGAGGCTGGTGAGAAGATCGAGCGCCTGATGCAGACCCGGAAGCGTGAACTCGGAAGTTTCCATGCGGACGGCGAAGATCAGATGCCCGGCGCGGGTGAGTCCGGCATGCGCAGGAAACGGGGCCGGTGCACGGTAGTGGCAAAGCTCAAGGATGCGCTCAGCGGCATTGTCGTCAGTCGTTTCCACATGGCGCGTCAGGCTTACTGCCACCTCTTCATGGTATGGCCCCACGAGTTCAAAGGCCAGGCTGCCGATCTGCTGCATGTTCAGCCGCAGCGCACCATCCTGCCGCAGGCGCAGTCCCTGCATGCCAATGGAGCGGCCAAACTGCTCGATGATGTCATCGTGCAGCGTCATGCCACGGCCTCCTCGCGTGAGATCTCGGTGTCCATGGCCTGCTGCAGGGCGTCCAGGAGCTTCTCGCGGATGTCCGGCACGGGGTAGAGCTTGAGCGGGATCTGCCGCACTTTTTCGCGCAGTTGCGTGAGGAAGTAGATGCGCATTTCAGGATTTCGGACGCCGATTTTATTGGTGATTTGAATGAAGCGGTCAGGATCGACCCAGCGCTGGGTGGTCATCTCCAGCAGCTCCCGCATGAGGTCATGAGCAGTGTAGACATCAGCCATTCGTGAAAGGTTGTGCGGGGCTGGGGCGGACCTTTTCAACAAGGTCTGCCAGTACGCGGTAGAGGTTTCCCATCTGCTGCACGTAGTTGATGTTGTTGACGGCGGTTTCGAGATGGGCCGGCTCCATGGACGGACCGAGGCCATGGGCATCGAGATCATTGCCAGCCGCCTGGATCAGGAAGTCGAGAGCCTGGGGGAAGCGGCTCTCGCCGTAGCGTTGCATGATGGCCTGATACATTTCAGACACGGTCTCCCGCCCAAGCACGGCGTAGCGGTACAGCTCCCGGAGTTTGTCCAGCTGCTCCAGTCCCTGGCTGGCAAACTTGAGCACGTCCACGGCTATGTTGAGCCCGGCGCGGATGGCGGGGCCGGCCTCCTTGAGCAGCGTCTCCTTGACGGAAGTGACGGTGCCCAGCAGCTTCTCGTGCCCGCCTTCATTTTGCAGAGCCTCCTCGGCAAAGGCCAGGGCGGCATACTGCTCGGAGACATCGCTGAACTCCCGCTTCACCAAGTCCCGCACATCTTCCTCAGTGGTTTTCTCACCCCTCTTTTTCAGGGCATCGAGAAACTCATGCAGCTTGTGAGGAGGCTGCGACTCCCCCATCATGTTGACATATTTGTCCGCAAGCTGGGCCGCATTGAGCTTCAGCGCCTCCCTGCTGCCAGCCTTGCGTTCGGAGAGCTTTTTCTCCACCTTTTCAGAGGCGGCAAAGGTCATTTCCTCCGCAGCGTCCGCCAGCGCGGTGCTGGCGTCTTCAATGACCACAGCCTGGCCTTTAAAGTTTCCCTCCTGACGCTGCGCCTCGGCCAGGGTGTCAGCCAGCCCTTCCTTGCTGGAGAAGGAGCTTACCAAAGCCCGCACATCATTGCCGACGGAGCTCATGACCGCACCTCCTGCCTGCAATGCAGGGTGGAATGGAGTGGGAGGCGGCAGTCTGTCATGTCCCCTGTGCTTAACCGGCAGCAGGGGCCACCATTACAGGCGTCCAACGAATTAAAGAGGAACATTTCAAATGTTCGAACGCTGGACGATCTGGCTCTGGTTTGAGAGAAAGTCCTGATAGAGCTTCAGCACCATGTCAGCCAGCGTCTTGCTAATGTTCATCAGCTCGTCGGTGATGCTTTCAGACTCCTGCAGGAGCTTTTGCGTGGCCTCGAATTTTTTCTGAACCGCACCGGCCATGTCGGCTTCCAGCTTCAGTGCGGCGGCATCTTCGCGGGTTTTGCCTGCCGCCAGCCCGGTGCTGCCATCAATGATCTGGCCAAAGGCGCCGCCGATGCCGCTGCCAAGCTGGGCGCCGCCCAAAACGCCGACACCCTTGTCCCTGCCGCCTAGAACACCTCCCGCCACCGTGGTGGCGATCGTGAGCGCCCCGGAGATTATCTTGCCGATGGCCTCCGTGCGCGCCGCATCGATCTCCTTCATGGTGGACTCGTAGTTTTTCTTGGCCGCGATCTCCATCTGCTTTGCCTGATCGAGCACATTGCCATACTCGGCCATGACGAGGCTGTGCTTGGCCTTGGAGGCAAGCTCACGGAGCTCCTGCGCAGCGATGAGCATCTTGCCAAGGAACTGCTTGAAGTCCGGGTAGGTGCTGCTGTTGAGCATGTCAAAGAGCTGCGTCTCCGCTTTCTTTGCCTGCTCTTCCATTTTCTTGAATGTCTCGGTCAGCTGCGGCGCATTCTGCTTCACGTACTCAGGCCCGCCCCGGGTGATGGCGGCCCCGAGGTCTCCAGCCTGCTGATTGAGCAGCAGCACGGCCGCCGTGAGGTTTGTGGTCTTGAGCGCGCCGAGGTCCAGATTTTGGAGCTCCTGCATGACTTCATTGAGCGCGATGTCCTCGGGGCCGATGAGCGGAAAGCTCAGCGTGATGGCGGTGGGTGCCACCGGGCTGCCACCACCCGTGCCGCTGGTGATGCTGATGGTCAGGGACTTGTCCGTCTGCGTGGTCGTCTGCGGAGTCTGGCTGGACGTGTCCACCTGCGGCGGACTGATGGTGGGAGGTGTGATGCTGAATGAAACGTTCATGCTTAAAATGGAAGGTGTGTGTTCACGCGGCCTGGAAGTGCATCAGATCCTTCATGGAGCTGGCTGTCTCATCGGCTGCATTGAAGATGGCGGAGATCGTCTCCATGGAGGACTCGAGCATGTTCTGCAGATCATCCTGAAGCTGTTCGATCGTCTTTCTCAGCATCTCGATCATGGCCTGGATCGCCTTGGCCTGCGCCTCGGCCTCATCCGCCTTGCGCCGTTCTGCGGCGGCATCTTCGCGAATGTCCGCCACCAGGACGCCCGCCACCCCCTGTGTGATCTGGGCCGAGCCCTGGATAACACCGCTGGTGATGGCCTGCCGCCCAAGCATCTGCATCATGAGCTGCATGGACGACTTGATGGACTCTTTGACAGCTTCCTGGATCACTTTTTTGGCGATCTCTTTCATCTCCGCCGTGGCCGTTGTTTTGAGACAGTTTTTCACCGCTTCATACATCAGGTTTTTCGCCGTCTGCTCGGCCACTTCCTGCATGGCCTTGGTGGGCACTTTGGTGGCAAGCTCTGAAAAGGCGTCCTTGGCGGCGTTCATGAGCACCTCCTTTGCGCTTTCCTTCATGCCCAGATTGGCGAGCTGAGTCGTGGCCAGCTTGGAGCCGGTCTGGACGGCTTCCACCACGGCCCCCAGCCCTCCGACCATGGCCGCCCCCATGGCGACGTAACCGAGAATCTCCGTGGCCTTGACCATGCCGGCGATGGCTTTGTCACTGAGAAATCCGCCACCACCCGCGGCCTTCATGACGGAGTCCACCGCCATCACCATATTGATCACACTGGATGCCAAAAGCGCGGCTGTGGCGGCAAACAAGCCTGCGGCCGCCACGACATTGCCCGTGAGAGCGTATCCGATGGCGGCGATGGCCGTAAACACAGCGGAAACGAAGTCGAAGATGGCCTTGAAGAAATTCGCGATGGCCTGGAAAATGTTCACCTTCTTGTCCGCCTCGCGCTTCTTCGCCGCCTCTTTCTCCAGATGCTCCATCTGGTCCTTCATCTTGTCGAGCTGCTCACGATTGTCACGGTTCAGGTCATTGAGCCGACCTTGGATTTCATTTTTGGAAACCGACTGCATCAGCTCGTTGAGCGCATCCTGCAGCAGGCCAATGCGCAGGGTCAGGTCTGCAGCACTGAGGTTCATCTTGGGCGGAGCGAGCTGCATGACGCCCTCCTTGGGCGGCAGCACACCCGTGGAATCCACGGTGGTCAGCAGCGTGAGCGCCTTGGTAATGGATTCAGTGGCGGTCTTTTTGACCTCGCTCAGCGTGGTCTGCAAGGAACCAGGATCAAAGCCTGCGACGGTGGCGGGATTGTTGTTGATGTTCATGAACTGGCTGCCTCGGTTTTGTTTTTGCCCAGGAGTTCGAGCAGGTCCTCAGCCTGCTGGACGATCTCGGCATGCTGAGGCTTTTTGCGTGAGACAAAGACGCAGGCATGCAGCGCGCCCTCGGCATCCGCCACTTTTCCGGCGGCCAGATAGCACTTGGCCATGAGGAGCGGCGGGGCCGGATCTTCGAGGTCCAGCATGGCCAGGTATCCATAGGCCTTGATGGCCTCGTCATATTTTTTCTGCAGCTCGCGGCTGGCCGCCAGCCCCGTCCAGTACCGGCGTTCGAAATGGTTCAGCACGGCCAGCAGCTGGAAGATGCGCTCGGCCTCCCCATACTTGCCGGCATTGTACTGATTGTAGCCGATCATGTAGATGACTTCCATGCTCTGCGGAGAGAGGTTTGTGAAGTCCTGATAGGTGCGGCCGTTGGCACCGAATTTTTCGAAAAAATTCTTCCAGTCTTCGGGTGAGTCAAAAGGAAGTCCGCCTGCGGCGGCCTTGGCTGTGTCTGGGGAGGGAGATGTCATTGTCTGGATAATTCAAAAAACGAGTGGTGGTGGCGCATCAGCCCACATTGCGGAGCTGGCCCTTGATCAGGCCGTCCATCTTTTCCTGGATCTTGCTCATGACTTCGTAGGCCTGGTTGAAGCGGTTCAGCGTGGTCTGGTAGTCCAGCATGGCATCCTGAGACTGGGTTGACTTTCGGTCGATGTAAGCCTTCAGGCTGCTGCGGCTGCTGCCCCAGTTGGAGTAGTTGTTCAGGTCATCATTCCCCTGGTTGTCCAGCATGGTGTCGCCTTTCCTGGTGTTGGTGGCTTCAAAGAAGTCCATCTTGGTGGTCTCGGCGCTGAGGTCCGGATTCACCGTTTTGCCATCGGCTGACTGCGCGCGGGTCTTGCCAGCCTGGGTCTCGAGATCTGCGTAGGCGGAGTTCGCCTTGGCCAGGTCGTCGCGGATTTCCGCGGTCACCGCCTCTTTCATGTTGAGCTGACCGCGCAGCACGCGGACGCGCGCCTCCATGTAATAGTAGAGGTACATGATGGGGGAGAGATTCTTCGCCGTGGTCTCAAAGCCGTAGGCGCCGTTGGTGAGGGGCTGAAGATCTTTGTCCACCTCGATGTAAACCGAGCTATCGGTGGTGGGGGCGACTGCGGTGATTTTGGAGTCCACCTGCTGGCCATTCAGAGTACCAGCGACGGTTACCTTGGTGACGTCGGAAATGACCGCCCCTTTGGCGACGAGGAAGTAGCGGTAAACGGGATTTCCGAGAGCGTCCTTTGTGCCGGTGTTCACGGTGACCACGCGGTCATAGATGACATCCGGGCTGTTCGCAGTGGGCAGCGTGCGCTCCGGGATGGAACTGACGATGTTGACATTGTCAGAAGGATTGTTCTTCAGCTTGTTGCCTTCGGCAAAGACACCGTCGATCCAGTTCATGTAGGTGTCGAAGATCTGCTGCCCCGGGCCCGTTAGAACCGAGCGCATCTGGTCATAACTCATTTCACTGAAATTGCTGCCATTCCAGGTGGTGCCGAAAACCGTGGAGAAAGTGCCATTGCGCAGGAGCACCTGGCCTTCCGGCCCGGAGTAAACCGCCTGCACAGTCCCACCGTTCGCATTCAGCGCATACTGCCAGTAATCCGACCGCTTGAAGATGAGCGACACCACCTCCTCCATGAACTCGCGCTTCAAGAAGGCGGCGTCATACGGGAAGTCCTCGCTGCCGGCTTTGGCTCCATCCGTGATGATGTTCTGAAAATTGGCGATGCGAGTGTCCAGCGAAGTCACATCCGCAAGGATTTCAGAGGAGCCCTGCGAGCGAAACTTGTTCACCTCGAAAAGAGAGTTCGCATAGAGGTCGGCGAGAGCCTGGGTTTTAAAGTTGATGTCTGCCATGAAGATGAGGGTGAAAATCAAATGCGGAAGCGGCTGCCGGCAGCGCGCGTGCTCGCCGCGATGGGGGCGGGTGTGGTCATGCGGGGATCGATCTCGTCGATTTCCTGATCAATGCGGGCCACCCTGGCGAGCATTTTGGCGAAGATGGTGCGATGGCGGTCAGGCACCCGTTCGCTGAGGAGCTCTTTCTTTCCAAAACCGGGGGTGAGACCGCGCACACGGTAGAATTCATCCAGTCTTTCCACCGCACCCCTGCCCTGCGCCAGCATGGCGTCCATGTGCGAAATCAGTGCATTGACCCCGGCGGGGGTGGTGGGTGGCGCAGCTTCTTTCATGGTGGTGAATGAATGGGGGCTCATTTCGGAATTCATACCATCATGCCGGACTGCATGGCCTTGGCCGCGAGCTGGCTCTGACTCGCCGGTGTGTGGCTGTCATCACCGCCCCAATCCACGCCCCAGTCTTTGCGCAGCTCGGTCATGCGATCGTCAAAGAGCGCCTGCTGCTCGTCGGAGAGATCATCACTTTTCACCACATCTCGCACGAGGTCGTCCTGCTTGATGAGATTGACAAAAGTCTGCACAATCTTCTGCGACTGGCTGAAAAGCGTGGAGGCTCGGCTGAGCTGGTCGTTCTGAACTTGGATGGCCCTTTTCAGATTCTCCTGCAACTGCTTCATCAGCACGGGGTCGGTGAAAAAATTTCCCGAGATGGAGCTGATGGTCTGTGTGCTGCCCTGGAAGCTGATGCCGCCGGAGCCAGATGGCAGGACTTTCTGCTCAGGCGGAGCACCAGGGTTCATGCTCTCCAGTGAGAGCAGCGCAAGCAGAAGGCTTTGCAGTCCGAGACGCAGCTCTGCATGGCTGGGCTGCGCGCCCGCCTGTGTGCTCGTGCTCGTGCTCGTGCTCGTGCTCGTGCTCGTGCTCGTGCTCGTGCTCTGCGACCCACCCGCCGAGCCGAGTGCAGCCGCCCCCGCCAGCACCAGCCGGAGCTGTTCAGCAGCATGGGAGAGCTGCGTGAGCGCTCCGGTGGGCTGGACATTGATGTTGCTGCCAGTGTTCTGCTCAGCCCCGGAAAGAATGGCACGAAGCTGCCTGGCGACAGCCGTCAAATCCGGCAGTGATGCTGTGCCACCATCCGTCTGCGTGGGCAACGCCTGGAGCGCGGCACCGAACTCTGACAAAGCCCCCAGAAAAGGCAGCAGTCCAGGTGGCGTTGGATTGCTGCTGCCGGACGGATTCGTGTCAGAAAGCCCATTCCCTCCCAGCAGTGACGAAAGCGTTTTCAGCAGGTCATTCTGCCCAGACTGTGACTGGAGCGCCTGCAGATCCAACACTCCGGCGTCAGCCAGCACGGTCAGAAAGACCTGCATTCCCGCAGACAGATCTGATGCTGAGAGTGTGCCAATCGAGGCAGGATCCAGCTGCACGGACAGCGAGGCAAGCGCGGTGGCGAGCTGATCGATCCCAGGAATGGAGACCGGCGTCTGCTCGATGTTTGGAGCCATGTCACCAAGGACTGGTGGCGACTCTGAAGGAGTGCCCTGCGCCTGCGGCGGCATTTCCAGAATGTTCAATGTGCCGCCGCTCAAAAGTCCGGACAGCAAACGGCTGGCGCGGCGCAGGCTGTCACCCATGGCATCCGTTGCAGTCGGCGCTGTGGTACTGGCCGGGGTTGAGCCATCTGCCACAGGCGGTGCGCCGGCATTTAAAACCGGGGGTGAAATGTTTTTCAGCCCGCCCTGCTGTGTGACATCGGTCAGCTGCCCCAGCACACGCTCCGCGCTGGCTTCGATGCCACCCGGCAGCGGCGTGGCTGGTGTTTCATCGGTGCCCTGGAGCAAGCGCAAAGCAGCCACCAGACGTCGCTCGATGTTTTTCAGGGCCTCGCTGGCTTCAGCATTTTCCGTGGTGCGGGCGTCGCTGCGGTTGCCGGCCTCGCGGCGCAGCGTGTCGAGCATTTCATTGAGCTCCTCCAGCGCCTGATTTGCCTTCACAACATTCTGCATGGCCTTCTCGTAGGCCGCCTGCATCTGCTCCAGATAGTCCGTAATATATCCGGCCACCTCGCTGAGCTCCACGTTGTTGAGCTTGCCGTCGCCATCGTAGTCTGTGGGGACGATTCCGATCTGCCCGATGAATGTCTTCAGGTCGCTGGAAAGCGCGACATCCGTCGGATCGAGCCTCAGTTTGTTTGTAATCGGTGTTTGCGCGATGACCTCACGCTGATAGGGATCGTCCCCCAGACGGTTCCCATTGTTGCTCCAGGTGTTGGCGTTGCCATCCACCTGAATGATGTGGCCGTCATTGCTCGTGAGATCCACGTCACGTCCATTGAGCTCGGTGTAAGAGCTTACACTGGGATAGGAACCGCCTCGGATGCCGGTGATCGTAAAGGTGTGTATGCCACGATCAAATAGAATGCTGGCCGGGGATCCGGGCGTGAAGGTGACCTTCGTCAGATTTGGCAGCACGAAGGTGGAGGTGTTGCTGAACTTCCAGCCCTGGGTTCCTCCATTGAGCGTGTCAGTGGTGCCATCCGGCCGGATCAAAACACCCGCCCCGCTGGCATCTGTGAGCGTGGTGTAGCCAGAATCTCCCCAGGTGGCCAGAGACCAGCCTCCTCCGAGATCATGCACCTGCGGCTCCTTGCCGCGAATGATGGCAATGGGCGCCGTATTGAGAAAATTCAGCACGCTGTTGGCGTGATTGATCACATCGTTCGCCGAATTGATGACGTTTTGCAGCGCATACAGCCGATCCGTCGGCTTTGGGTTCTGCGCGTTAAGCGTGGTCCACAAACTCTGCGCATCCGTGCGGGCATTGATGGCATTGGTCAGCGCATTGCCGGTGTGATAGCGCGCCATGCCGGGGTCTGCCTGATTGATCAAATAAGCCGTGCCCAGCTCCAGCTCTCCCGCTGCTTGCAGCACACGGTCGGCGTAGCCACGCTCGGTGCTGCCGGCAGTGGTGCCGTTCACCGCGTTCTGAGCATACCATTTGATGTTCCCGGAAGTGTTGTAGTATGGCCTTGCCTGGTTGCGCAGGCCATTGACTGCCGCATCCTGGTGCTGGCTCCTCAGGCTGCCGGAGGCCAGTTGAAAGGGATCTCTGGCGGCTTCGATGTTTGCAAGATCAATGTCTGCCGTCACCTCCTGCAGCCGGCTGATGGCAGCCCCGTAGTAACCCGTGTCATTCAGCAGAGTCTGCAGCCCCTGCAGCCCGCTGGCCGCAGTCTGGCTGACGAGGTCGCGGTGAGCCGTGAAGGAGGCCGAATATGCGAGATCTGCATCGAGCGCACCGGCGCGGGCAGCGACGCTGAGTTGATCGATTTTGATGATTTCCATGGGCGTGCAAATGAGCCCCCTCCTGCAATGCACGAGAGAGTGCATTCTTGCTTCCGCGAAAGGCGGCGCAGGATTACAAGAAAGTTGCCAAACAGGTTTCCGGAGTGAAAAACTCCCCCTCTCATGGCGCGGCTGTTCAAAGATCCCTTCACCCAATGGCTGGCAACCCAGGGCATTGAGGCTGAGGTTTACCAGCCTGGCGGAATCTTCGGTTATCCGCCCATGGGCTGGCAGATCAGGCTGCGCCGCTCCTCCATCGCCTATGTGGTGCCGCAGGACAAACCGGACACGCTCATAGTGATCATGTTTGAGCGTGAGCAGTACCGCTGCGGGCTGGGCAGTCCGTTTGCCGATTTTGTGCGTTTTGTCAGCCTGGTAAAGAACAGCGGCAGCGGCGTCACCCGCATCCGCGGCCGGGTGGAAGCCTCCGAGGACCGCCCCAAAGACAGCCTGGACAAAGAGCGCATGGCGGGATTTTACCGCAGCTATCTGGGAGGCATCGACACACTGGATGGAACCGACGTGGAATGGGTAGTGGGAGAACTGGAGGAACTCGTCCTTCCACTTTCCGGTGTTTCCAAGATCGCGCCAGTCCTAAAGGCGTGAAGAAAGCAGCCATGTGTCGGGTCTGAAAAAACGAATTGAACTGAAATGGTAATGTCCGCGCCGGGTTTGGTTTAGAGAAGTGTGGGACTCTGTCTCCACCGGCCGGACTTCCGACTCCATTAGCACTCCGGCTAGAATCGCCCCCCCCACAAAGCATGAATGATTACCAGACCATCATCACTGAAGCTGTCTCATTGGCGCAGCAGTCCGCTGACGAGGCCGCCACAGCAGAAGCCGTGGTGCCATGGGACGATGGCGCGGAGATTTCCCTATCCAAAAATCTTGCTGGCGGCTTCCTGACTGTTGGCGTGACTCTGGGAGAGGTGGAGCCCACAGAGGCGCTGCTGGAACAAGTTCTTCAAATAGGCAGCCTCACCACGTATGGCGATCTCGTCATCGGCAGCTGCAGCCCTGACCGCAGACTGACGCTCTCAGCTATTCTCCCGCTTGCAGGAGTGACCGCGCCTGAAGTGGACCGCCGTGTGAGCCAGCTGCTGAGCACCGCGATTAGCCTCAAGGACACGAGCAGCCCCTCCGATGAGGCACCAGCCACCGAGACTGAAAGCCCCCCGGCTGCGTGGATGAAAATCTGAACACCGGCCTGCGTCATCCTCAAGCCTCATTCATTCACAGGCCGTCACTCCATGAAACTTGAAGACATTCCCAACATCGCCTTTCGCCAACTGGCCGCTTCACTGAGCGCTGACATCGTTCCCAGTTCGCCGAGGTCGTTCGAGTTATGCCTGAAAGAAGACCGGCTGCCGGTCAGGATCTCGCTGCACCCGGATCAACAGCGAGTGATCCTGCAGGTCTATGCGGTGGACATTTCCATGCTCGTCGGCCCGCTGCGCGCGGCCATGATGCCCATGCTTCTGCTTATCAACCAGGCCGCCCTCCACGGCCGCAGTTTTTTCGTGAGCCTGGATTCACGCGACTTTCTCTGCGTCACCCGCATCCAGGCGCTTGACCGTGCTTCTGGCGACGAGTTTCTGGAGGACCTCGATTATGTCCTGCAGCAGGCCGCGCAGATTCGCACGCTGGTGGATAACCTGACGCTGCAAAATGCCAGCATGGAGTTTGAAGGCACACCCGGCCCTGATCCGGAACCAGACTCAGATTCTGAAGACGACGCTGACTCCGAGGAAGAATAACCCCTTCAAGCCCCGCTTTCGCCATCCCACCCTGCCGCCCCCTTATGAGCAAAACGATTCAATCCATGGGAACATCCACTGCTTCCACCAACTGGCAGCACCAGCTGGAGGACTCCCAAAAGATCGGGAAACTCAAATCACTTTTCGTGAGCAAAGAACGCAATGTGGAGGCTTTTGCGACTGCCAAGCAGCAGTTCACCGAAGCCTTTCTGAGCGAGATGCATCAGGTGGCGCTGAGTCTGCCTCAAGGGGCGACCAATTCGTTCATGCAGCATGCGAACATCGCCTTGGACACCATTTTAAATCTCACCTTTGGTAAAGTAGAGGACCATCTGAAAGATGGTCAGTACACCAAAAAGGCACACCGCGAGATGATCAAAGAGGCGAACTTTCTGGCCCTCGGATCTTTCAAGGAGATTCACAACACCATGCTGCGAGACGAGAGCCTTATCTCCCACTCACGGATGGAAACACACGGCAACGCCCCCGGCAATCAGGACATACGCCCGCAGCTGTTCGTGACCAGCAAAGGCGTCGTCAAAATGCGGCGGCCCGCCCCTCCGCTGGAGACGCTGGTGTTTCGCGGCGGCGGAGCCAAGGGCATCGGCAATCCCTCGGCACTGACGGAGCTCGAAATCAGCGGAGCTTTGACCGGGGTGAAGCATGTGGTGGGCACGTCTGCGGGGGCCTTGACAGCTCTCACGCTGGCCTCCGGTTATGATGCGCCCCGGTTCACCAAACTCATCGATGAAAACCCAATGACCGGCATGTCGGGCAAGGTGCCGGGTTTCAGCAAAAAGTATCCCATGGTGAAGCTCATCGGAAGCGCCGGACACTTCGGCCCCATTGGGTACATCCTGCGGAAAAAGGGCGGTGGCTCAGGTCAGCACGCCCTGGCAGTGGCAGACAAGGCCACTGCCGGCCGCGTGTCTGAATATCTGCAGGCATCCTGGGGCAAGGAGCCCTTCATGAGCAAGCTGACAGAGCTGACCAAGAAACATGGCGAGGGTGCGATGCGCCGCATTCTCACGCTGAAACAGACGCCTGATTTTGAAGGCGACCGCACAGGCAAGATGGTCACCTTCAAGGACCTGGCCTTTCTCAGCGAGCTTGACCCACAGGTTTTCAAGGAACTGACGCTCACAGGTTACGACCGCAGCAAAGGCAAGACCACTTACTTTGACTCCAAGTCCTACCCAGACATGCCTGTGGCCATCGCCGGACGCATTTCCATGGGCATTCCCGTCGTCTTCCAGACCGTCAAATATGACCCGCAGGATGGCAAGGGCACACGCCGGTGGGTGGATGGCGGTGTGGGCAGCAACATGCCCTCCGAAGTGGTGCTGAAAGGAAAAGAAGGCAGAGAGCTGGAATCCACCAAGGCAAAGACCATGCTCTTCACCTATTCCGAAAACGGGAACTGGCAGCAGAAGCTGCATGGAAATGGAGTGTTCAAGGGCTCACCCGTCTCAAACTTCTTCAAGGGCCTCATGGCCGGCAATCTAGGGCTGAACAAGGTGAACATCTCGGACAATGGCAAGATCCACGAGGGCGGCCTCAACACTTTCGTGGTGCATCACAACGACATTGGCACCATGGATCTCAAGGCCAGCTCCGTGCGTGTGCAGCTGGCCCAGGCGCAGTCAACCCTCATGGCCCTGAAGCAGATCGAGAACCGCCAGGAGCTGGACTTCACCCAGGATTTCGAGTCTGTGGAAGAAGCCGCCCAATATCTGACAACCGAGGAGAAACAGGCTGTGCTGGAGTTTGGCAAGCCCGACCCCAAGGACTACGCCGGAGGCGACACCAACAAGGCTTATCTGGCGGAGTTGCGCCTGTATCAACTGCTGCTCAGCGAGAAACAAGACATCGGCACGACGGAATTGAAAAAGTCTGTTCCGAAGCAGGAGCCGGTGGAGGGGGATGACGGTGGCATTGTTGAAGAATACTCGGATAGTCAGACCCTGGGCATGGACCGCCTGGTGGATGAATGGAACCGGTCGGGCAAGGGCGTGCCCCAGAATCCTTTGAACAACTGAGCCACCGCCAGTCAGCATCACAAATACCGGCCACGGGAAAGCGTGCCGCCAATGCTCACAATGGCGCTTAGACGGTCACAGGCCCGTATGCCAGCATGCCAGTAAAACATTTGTGCGTGCCGCAGCGCCGCAGTGTCACCATCGGCTGGAGAAGGATGATGAACTGCAGCGCCGCCAAACTTGAAGTCCTAGTGCACCTCTTCCTGCAGCGTTGAAACGAGCCGCCCCAGAGCGTTCTCAATTTCACCAAGATTGTTTTCGCCAATTTGCAGGAGAGCCTTGTGCATCTCATTCAGCACCTGCTCGCTGTCGTAGTTGGCAACTCCCGTGTTCTCGATCTGGGTGCCAATACCGTTCCTGTTACGATCGAGGTATTGCACCCCTTCGAGAAGTCCTTTCACCACATTGGCCACGAAAAGCAGTTTGGTGGAGTTTGAAAGCGATGCGAGAGCGCCTGATTCATCGCGCAACCCCTCCTCATTGCCGCGTTGTTTGAAAAACAACGAACCACCATCAAACGGCTCCCCAAACACATTGTCCATCAGATTGCCCAGAGGATTGCCCTCCCCATCAAACAAAGTCCCTTTGTAACGCCCCTCATTGTCCGTCACAAAAAGCTCTTTAATGGCATTCATGGCATCTTTTTCCGAGCCGCATTTGGCCAGCAGAGACAGCACATCAAGCATCTTTGCCAGCAGGTTTGGAGTAGGCAGGCCAACTTTGCCCCCCCCTAAGGCCATCGAAGGATCAATTAGATGAATGTGCCCTTCGGAGTTCATCATGAGATTCGAAAAATTGGTGGCTCCCGGCGGACCGATGTTGAGATGGTCGTTGAAACCAAGGAACTGCATGATGACCATTGATTTGCCAATGTTCTGGCCAAGCTGCTTGGACTGAAGAAGTGCCATCTTGTCTTTAACATCCAGCAGATTTATCTGTTTCGAATTCTCGATCATCTCCAGCTTGATGACCTCGGGATTTTGGTTGAGCTTCTTAACAATACCCTGGATGTGTCCTTTGCCCTCCATTCGATGGAGCTTTGACTCCAGCCGCTTGATTTCCACCTCCCCTTTCTGCTCATTTTTGGCCGTTTCAATCTGTTCTTTAAGGAGGTTTATTTCCTGAGTTATTTTCTGGTTAACCTCGTTGCGCAGGTTGGATTCGGGATCCAGCCTGATCACTGCCATGTTGGGAACCACAAACGGCAGCGGTTCATCGGAACCCAGACGCAATGCGTTAAGCACCTGGTAGGATTTTTTGCCCACCTCAACGTTATCACCTTCAAATTTAAGAACGCTCTTTGCGTCGTTCTCCCCGGTCACCAAAATGGCCCCGCCAACTCCGTTGTCTGACATCTCCCACCGGGTGCCGCCCACGAGTCCGTTCAGTCCTGCCTCTTTGAAGGACTCCATCTCATTCCTCGATTTGTTCACTGCCTGTGTCAGGCTCTCCTTGCTGGCATTGGAATCAAATTGACTTACTTTTTCTCGCACCTCATTTTTGATGGCATGGGCTGCGTACTTATTGAGGGTCTTCAGATCTTTGATCGTGACCCGGTCTTTGCTGATGAGCCCCGCGAGGCGAAGATTTGAAATCAAGTCCGAGCCCTTGTTTTTCCCAAGGCCTGCTTTTTCAAGATGCTCGTCCAGAGCCTTGCTGACGAATTTTGAGGCATTCTCCCGCTTGGTCATTCGCTGGCGCGCTGCGGTTGTCCCCCACCCGCTCGGCTTGCTGCTCTTGGTGTGGAGATTTTCACCCGAAAGCCGCAGGGAAGCACCATCCTTTTTGAATTTGGTTCCTGCTTCTTTGAAAGTATCGACAATATTGGTGAAAGAGGGCTTTAAAGCGGTGTTAAGCGTGGTGGACATGGATGGTGAATTGAGATGAAAGGCTGGTGTGCATCGTGATCAATGGACAGGCAGGGCGGCATCAGACTCTGATACCACCCAGCGGCAGCGCGGATGGATCAAAGACGGCATCTGCAACTTCCTCGACGGGAGTCTGCATTACGGCCCGCCATGCGGGCACCGTCTCAAGCAGTCCCCTGATGATTGCCTGAAGAGAGGGCAGATCCAGCTCCGCCACGGGATGATCCAGCAGCAGAATGACCTCGCCATCGTTGGGATCAACGGCCATGCGAGCGCCGCCGGTGGACTCCCAAGCATAGTTGTAGTGGAGCAACAGCGCGTAAATCCTGGCGGCGTTGGCTTCCGGCACGCTGCCAAGCAGGCCGCTAAAGACAACCGTCTGCCGGTCCTCCACCCAGGTGATCTCCATGAGCACGTCATCACCACCTTGTAGCAGCCAGAAATTTTCTTCGGCGTAGGCTACAACCTCATCCAGATCCATCTGGGGGCCAATTTGTTGGATGAGGTGGGAAAGATGCTCGGGAATGTTCATGAATGTGCAGGTGGCTGCTGATGCATCCGCCAAATCCGATGCCTCGATTACAAGCCCTTTGTTTTTTCTTCTACTCATGCGGGCAATTTTGAGTGTAAGTGCGCGGGCCTGGATGGGTTATGAAGATGCTGCATGCGCTCTTCAGCCTCCCCTGCCCCTCCGCTCATCTGGCACATGCTCATTGCCTTGGTGCTGGCTGTTGTCACATGGTGCTTCTGGCCTGCGGAGTCGGCGTTTTGGCGCAAGGCGGTGGCAGTGATCCTTGGCATCGGCCTGGGCTATCAGATCGCCCATGCCCTGCGCGCGCAGAATTCGTCGCCGGTGGCGAAAATCAAAAACTGGCTGGAGTGCCCGGCCTTTCTCCTCGTGATGGCGGCGTTTTATTACCTGCCCACAGCTTACGGCTGGCTGCTGCTGCTCACCGGATGGGCGTGGCGGTTTCTGATACGAAACCTGTGGAAGTCATGATCCGACAGGATCAGCCACTTTGCCTGGCTTCTTCAAGCAGGCTGTGTCCGGCCTTTGGATTTTATCTGTAATCCGCAGCGGCTGGCAGCGGATGGATAGAGAGCCGCACCATTCCCGGCAGACTTTTCCCAGACCTCCAATCCCAAGCCTTAACTCTCATGTCTTATCAAAATGATCTCGGTCAGGTACACCTGCTTGTTTCTGAACTAGGCGCCCTGCTGGGAGTGCCGGACCTGGCGCTGGATGAAAAAGGGATCTGCAGCCTGGGCCTGGACGAGGTGGTGGTGAACATGGAGTTCAAGGCCGACGCGGACATGCTGATGTTTTACTCGGTGGTGGCCACACTGCCCGAAGTGGGACGTGAGCAGATGCTAAGCACCGCGCTGGGGGCCAACCTGCTTTGGGGTGAGACACGCGGGGACACACTGGCTCTGGCCGAGCAGTCCGGAGCGATCCTGCTGCAAAGGCAGATGCCGCTGGAGGGGCTGGATGTGCAAGGGCTGGCTGCGAGCCTGGAGAGCTTCACGAACCAGTGCGAAGGCTGGGCGGCGAGGTTTGGGGGAAGCCCTGCGCCGGAAAGAAATCCCGAGATTATGTCCATGCATGATTTCGCCTGAAGGCGGCACTTTCACGATCCACGAACCAGGAGAAAAGAATCATGAGCATCACACTGAGCCAGTTCAGGGCGGCCGCGACGCAGACGAATCATGGAGGCAAGGTCACCGTCAACGAGCACCTGGAGGTGAAGACAAAGGGGACGGGCCTGGGACGGCTGGTGGAATGGTTTCGAGGCCGGACGACAAGCGGGCAGAACTCCAAGCTGGTGGAGAATGTGAGAGCGAAGGAGTGGTTTCTCAATGCAATCCGGGAGGAGTATGGTGATGTGATGGCCAAGCAGGCGATGCATGAGCTGGGGAAGCACACCAGTCTGAAAACGCGGACCGTGCAGATGCTGCTGAAGCACGCCGATACGTACAAGGACCACTTCGTGAAGCAGCACAATGCGTCCCAGATTGTGTCGATGCGGGAGGAGATCCAGCGTGTGCTGGGCAAAGATGGAACGCTGAAAAGCATCTACCAAGACAACTCTGGAAACCCGCATGGCACGGTGGCCGGCATGTTTAAAAAGCGATACGGGCTGGAACTGCCGCCGTTTGACCCAGGAATGCAGACCTTTTTTGAAAAGGCTGTTCTGAATGAAATGCTAAGACAGGCCTCAAGGGAGGAAAAAAACGGCATGCTCCCGCCTTTCAGCCTGTCCAAAATCTCTTACGAGCAGATCAAGCAGTTTGCCTTTCAGGAGGCGCTGACCCATGTCTTCGTCACAAAAGGCGGACTGAGCAAGGATCAGATCAATGCGGTCTTGTCCAATCCGCAAACCGGGCATGCTCAGCTTTCATCCCTGATGGACAGAGCCGGAATGGCCATGGACTCGAATCCACACCTGAAGGAGAGCATTCTGCAAAACATTGCAACGCTGTTCACCGAAGCAAACAACCGCGGGCTGGACGAACTCGCCAACTCCATGGCGATGAAGGGAATCAACGACGGCCTGCTCAGTCCCGACACTCCCGGCGTGGGAGCATGCTACGAGAGAGAGTCGGAGAAATACACCGGAGGCGAAAAAGTCAAACGCCTGTGCCTGGCGGAAAAATGCTACATGGAGGAGGGAGATCTTGATTCAGCCGTGAGGATGAGAGAGGAGATGGCAGCGGGCATGAAAAAGCTGGTGGTCGATGGAACCGGCAGAAAACGAAAGGATGTGCAACTGACGCCGATCGAGCAGGACCGCCAGCGCCTGACCAAGCTGAGGAGCGAACTGAATGCGTCTGCCGCTGAAACCTCTCAAAAACTGCGAGGCTTCATCACGAACATCTATCGTGAGTGCCTGGCGGAATTTGACGTGGACGTGCAGGAACAGAGCCTGATGATGCTGGGATCTGGAAGCCGGGATGAAATGTTCCCCTTCTCCGACCTGGAGTTTGCAGTGCTGACGAAGTCGAGCGATGTGGACAAGAAGCTGCAGGACGCGATCACGCTGTTTACGATGCGAATCACGGCGCTGGGCGAAACTCCGACCGGCCCTGACAAGACCATTCCGATCAGCGAAGGACTGTGTCTCGACCCAGGGGGCAACAGCCCGAAGGGCGGATGGGACAAAGAAATGGTGGGACCGCCGGAGGTCATTCTTGGGAAGCTCAAGGGAGACTACGTGACCGTGGAAGTGTTTTCGGCGGCAAAGAGCCTGGTTGGAAACGAAGGTTTGACCCAAAACTACAACGAGGGCGTCACAAGGCATTTCCAAAAGGAGTCATCCGTGCCTCAGATGAGCACGGGCCAGTTCTTTGCCGTTAATAATCTGAAAGATGTGGTGGGAGGCATGAGGAAGGGCAACCCCATCTCCAGCCCAAACCATTCAGACCTGGAGAAAATTGATGCGAAGAAGCTGACGCGCTTCCCCTTCTTTGTGGCTTCCGCGCTGTGCAAGTACCATGGCGTGCCGCCCAGCGTGACAAACACGGTGGACAGGTTGAACGCGCTGTACAAGCTGGGGGTGCTGACCGAGACAGAAAAAACGGTCCTGGCAAACGCCTTCACCGAGTTTGGAGATCTGCGGCTGAAAGCAGAGTTGTTTTACCAGGGGCAGGAGCATGTGATCGCGAAAAACGAAGATCCGAAGCTGCTGAGCCTGCCGGAAAATGAATGGAACGACATGCTGAAACTGATGGAGCCGCTGAATGTGATTTTCCAAAAAGTGGAGCGATTCATCGAAGATCCGAAATCAGAGTTCCAGACACCCAAGTGAATGCAGCCATGCGTGCCGTCCTGAGACTGAGCGCCGAGCCACCCCAGGCGGCGCTGGCGGAGGCGGTGCAGGCGCACCAAGGAGGACGGTTGGAAGAGGCGCGGAGGATGTACGAAGCCCTCCTGGCGGAGGCGCCGCAAGATGCCGCGGCACTGCACTGGCTGGCGACGCTGCACCTGCAGACTGGAAGGCTGAGGCCGGCCCTGCACTTCTTTGACCAATGTCTCTGCCTCCAACCGGCGCACGCGGAGGCGCACTGCAACCGTGGCAACACGCTGCGGTGTCTCCACCGCACGCTGGAGGCAGTTGAGTCGTTTGACCAGGCCCTGTCACTGAAGCCAGACTATGCCGAGGCGTGGAGCAATCGTGGCATTGCCCTGCAGGACCTGGAGCGATGGGAGGAGGCTTTGAGATGCTATGACCGCGCTCTGGAGCTGAAACCGGACTATGCAAATGCCTGGAAAAATCGCGGCGTGGCGCTGCGCGATATGGGCCGATTTGAAGAAGCACTGGAATGCCATGACCGTGCTGTGGAACTGCAGCCTCGCGATGCGGTGGCACTGAACTACCGCGGCAATGCGCTGCACCGCCTGCGCCGGCTGGAAGAGGCGGTGGAGAGCTATGACCGGGCGGTGGCCCTGCAGCCTGGATATGCGGAGGCGTGGTACAACCGAAGCCTGCCGCTGAAGGAGCTGAAACGCATCACCGAAGCCATTGAAAGCTGTGACCACGCCATCTCTTTACAGCCTGGGCACGCGGATGCCCAGTGGCACAAAGCGGAGCTGCTGATCCTGAACGGGGACTACGTTCAGGGGTGGCCGCTGTTTGAGTGGCGGTGGCGGTCCATGCGTTATTCCCAGACGGACCGAAACTTTGACGAACGGATCTGGCTGGGAGAGGAGGACATCACCGGAAAAACCGTACTGATCAATCCTGACGGGGGTTTTGGAGACACGCTGAATTTCTGCCGCTATGCGCCGCTGCTGGCAGACCGTGGTGCGCGTGTGATCCTGGAGGTGCAGCCCGCTCTGGTGACGCTGCTGCGCGAAAGCTTTCCCAGCCTGGAGGTGGTCTCCAACGGCCAGCCACTGCCTGTGTTTGACTGCTACTGCCCGATGATGAGCCTGCCTGCGGCCATGACGGGACCGCTGAATGAGGTGCCGGCCGCGCTTCCCTATTTGCGCATTCCCGAGGCACACCGTTTACGCTGGGCAGACCTGCTCGGGCATTCACGCCGGCTGCGGATCGGTCTGGCATGGTCTGGCAGTGCGGAGCATTCAAATGATCAGCAGCGCAGCATGGCGGCCGCACTGCTGAAGCCACTGCTGACTCTGGATGCGGAGTTTCACTGCCTGCAAAAGGTGATCCGCGAGGCAGATCGTGAAGTGCTTTCCACAGGACATGTAAGGAGCTGGGAAACGCAGCTTGAAGACTTTGCAGACACTGCAGCGCTGGCTGCGGAGATGGATCTTGTCATCAGTGTGGACACCTCGGTGGCGCACCTGGCAGGTGCGCTGGGAAAGCCCGTCTGGGTGCTGCTGCCTTACGTCCCCGACATGCGCTGGCTGGCAGAGGGCTCCAGTTCCCACTGGTACCCCTCCGTGATGCGGCTTTTCAGGCAGGACGCATCCAGACAGTGGCCGCTGGTCGTGACACGCATGGTGGAGGAACTGCGCCGAGGTTTCGTCAGTCCCGCCCCAGCTGGAAGAGGTGGGATGCCACAACAGCCGTAATCCTTGTCAGGTTTTAGGTTATGCCTTATCCAGAAGCTTTCCGCCTTCCTGCCGACGCGCCACATGCCAGAACAGCCCCCTGCCGCCACCTCAGAAGCCACCACCGACTGCTGTCCGGCTTGCGGCGCACGTGTGAGGCCCGGCGCCCCCTGCTCCCAGTGCCTGATGCGGCTGGCCACGGTCAGTGAAGACAGCATGCTGCTGGATTCTCTGCATGGGCGGCGCTTTGGTGATTACGAGCTCCTGGTGGAGATCGCCCGTGGCGGCATGGGTGTGGTTTTCCGCGCGCGGCAGATCAGCCTGGAGCGCGAGGTGGCGCTCAAGATGATCATCTCTGGCGAACTCGCGGGAGAGGAGGCCCTGCGGATGTTCCGGGTCGAAGCACGTGCTGCGGCCAATCTGCATCATCCCAACATTGTTCCCGTGTATGAGATCGGCGAGCATGAGATGCAGAACTACTTCACCATGCGGTATGTGCCGGGCGGGCAGACAATCGCGGAGTGGGCGGAGCATCACCGCGAAAATTTCCGCGAGATCGCATCGGCCATGGCCAAGGTGGCCCGCGCCCTGGCCCACGCGCACGAGCGCGGCGTCCTGCATCGGGATCTGAAGCCCTCCAACATCCTGTGGGATCCCTCAGGCGAGCCGCAGGTCACGGATTTTGGCCTGGCCAAGCTGCTGGACGACACAGGAGGCAAGGCCACCAGCACCGGCATGCTGCTGGGCAGCCCCTGCTACATGGCCCCCGAGCAAGTCGGGGGGCTGGTGGACAAGATCACCACGGCGACGGACGTCTATGGTCTGGGTGCCATCTTGTATGAGCTGCTGTCAGGCCATCCACCCTTCACTGGCAAGTCGGTGCTGGACATCGCGCGGCAGATTCATGAAAGTTCGCCCAAAACGCTCACGGCAGTGCCGCTGGATCTCCGCACGGTCTGTGTGAAGTGCCTGGCAAAAAAACCAGCAGACCGCTATGCCACGGCGCAGGCGCTGGCAGAAGACCTAGAGCGATTTGCAAAGGGAGAGCCGGTGACCGCCGTCCCCCTGCAGCGGGCGGAGCGGGTGTGGAGGTGGGCCCAGCGCAAGCCGGCCCTGGCCCTGCTGGCAGCTCTCTGCATCGTCTCCATCCTGGCAGGCAGCACCGGCATCCTCTGGCAGTGGCGTGCAGCCGCCCGTGCCAACAAGGCGCAGGCAGCCGCCCTGAAACGCATGCAGTGGCAGGAGATTGACCAATGGGTGGAACGAGGAGAGCATGCACGCGCGCTGGCCTACCTGGCCTCGTTGATCCGCGCCAATCCCGAGCACTGGCAGGCTGTGATGTATGCCATGTCCATCGTCGATCAGCATGACTTCCCCATCTTGAACGGCCCCGTCATTCAATCCTCGGTGAGACTCGTCGCCCCCGCCTGCATGTCGCTCGACGGCAAATCAATCGTGACTGCCGGAGCAGACCGCATCGTTCGCCGGTGGGATGTGGCCACAGGCAGGCAGACAGCAGAGTGGTCCCGGGAATGTTCCATCACTGCCATCGGCATGACGACAGGCCGAAACGAAACTCTCATCGCCACTGAGGACGGGGCATTGACACTTCAAGGCTCCCAATACCAGCTCGTCAAGGTCCCCCGCAGGTTTGCCGCGCCCATCCTCGAACTGCAGGTTTCCACGGACCAGTCGCAACTGATCGCCCGGAGTTCGGATGGCGTCGAAACATGGGCCATGGCCGCCATTTCACAGCGCCCGTGGAGCACCACACTGCCAGATGGCGTCAAAGGAGCCAGCATCTCGGCGGACGGAGCCCGCCTTATGGCATGGAATACCAGACAGGCATCCGTGTATGACACCGCCGCAGGAAAGGCCGTCCTGCAGCTTTCCGCCGTCACCTCCTTCCGCAGCGGCGTCCTGGCGGCAGACGGGGCGCGGGTGGCGTTTCTCGATGGCCAATTCCTCGCCAAGATCTGGGATGTCTCCAGCGGCAGGCTGCTGCAAACCGTGGAGAGTCCGCTGGCCATGTCCAGGTTCATCAGCCTGGACCGCGAGGGCAGCCGGCTCACCGTGGCAGGAAATGCCAACCACCTGACCGTGTATGACGTGGAGTCTGGCATTCCCGTCTCCCCTCCGATGAGCCACCATTACGCCATCAGAAGCCTGCAGGCCAGCCCCGATGGCTCCTGCACCGTGAGCTACGGCGACGATGATGCCATTCATGTTTGGGACGCCCGCACAGGCGCCTCGTTCATGACCTCGATTTCCTTCGGCAAGCAGCGCAATCTCATCCATGTGCAGCCCTCTCTGAACGGGACCAGCGTGCTCCTGCACCATCGGTATGAAGGTCAATTTGCCGAATCGATCACCGTCTGGAAGGGCGACGCCCAGCTGCCCCCCAAAAGGCATTACATCCCGGGACAGCGTGACTTCAACAGTGGACGGATCAGCCCGGATGGTCGTCTGGGCTGCATGGGGTTGAATCCCGAAAATCGCGCCTATGTCTATGAGCTGGACACAGGCCGGGTGGTGTTGGACAAGCTCCTCATGGGAGACGTGTATGGGGTTCACTTCGCACCTGACCACAAAAAGTGCTATGCCGTGACGGCCAATGGCGCTGTGTATGGCTGGGATCTCGATACCGGCCAGGCACTCTGGAAGCCCAACCAGCAGCCTGGCAAGATCCGGCCCTCAGCCATCTCCCCGGACGGCACACGGCTGATTGCCGGCCACAATGACGGTCACGTTCGCGTCTATGACACCGCCACAGGCGCCGTGGTGCAGACGCTGGACCACCCCGGAGAGGTCAAGGTGCTGCGCTTTGCCCCGGACAAATCCGGACGCTTCATGTCAGCATCCACTGACGGCATCGCCCATGTGTGGGACCTCGCCAACGGGCGGAAACTGCAGACCTTCACCGGCCACAGCAATACCATCATCGCAGGAAACTGGAGTCCGGACAGCCGGTTCATCGCCACCGCTTCGTATGACAGCACGGCCCGGGTCTGGGAAGTGGCCACCGGGCAGCAGAGAGGCACGCCCATGAACCACTTTGCCTGGCTCTCCCATCTCGAATTCAGCCCGGACGGACGGCGTATCGTGACAGCCTGCCGCGATGGCACGGCACGGCTGTGGAATGCGCTCAGCGGACAGCCCCTGAGTCCGCAACTTCAGCAAGGCTACACCTGTGAAACCGTGCGCTTCACCTCAGACGGCGCCACCTTCCTGGTGCGCGATCATGAGGGGTTCCGTTTCTGGGATACTGAAAACGCCATCCCCGTGAGCATCCACTACCCGGAACCCGTCTCTGGAGGCCTGGGCATGGACAGCGAAAACTGGCGTGCCATCATGACTCCCGACGGCACCCGTGTATTTCTAGGTTATTCCGTCAATGCGGGCACCTTGTGGGAGGTGAATCACCCGCGCGGCAAAGCCCCGCCTTGGTTTGCGGATCTTCTGGAAACCCTTTGTCTGAGCAGTCTGGATGAAACCGAACCCATCGGCATCAAGCGTGGAGAGCGTGTGCTGGAACTGAGCGAACAGCTGCGGCGCAGCGATCCGCATGATTTTCACGCCAACTGGGCGAAACACGTTCTGGGACTGACAGGTGCAAGATAAGGCGGCGTGATGGGTCTGCTGCATGCCCTCTCTTTTTCAAACTGCCCGCGCCACCATTGACCTCTGCTGCACACTTCTTTGATGGTACCGGCGGTCGGACTCGAACCGACACATCCTCACGGATACAAGATTTTGAGTCTAGCGCGTCTACCAATTTCACCACGCCGGCATGTCTCAAAGAAGGGAAGCTTAGATAGCTAAATCGCGGGAGGATTGCAAGGCTTTTGGCGGACCAAGTATCTCTTGCATCAAAATAGCCTGCCGCATGAGAGCGGGATCGCGGCGCAGATCGCGCAAATGGGCCAGGATGGAACCTCCTGGAACGGCAGGCTTCGAAGTGACCATCGCGGGCGGCGAGACCTCCACATCGGGCGCTTTCACCACGGCCACCAATGACGGCGGCTGCGGAGCCGGGACGCGGGCGGGCGGCTGCTGCTGACGCACGCGCTGGGGCTGGGGCTGCTG